>Ga0214542_1006393_pt1 | contig 21547 bp, 12 predicted proteins | sample CNSS1metaG_FD_160096 | JGI IMG/M metagenome (GOLD analysis project Ga0214542, IMG submission 160096) | Root nodule microbial communities from cowpea collected in UCLA plant growth center, Los Angeles, California, USA - CNSS1 | ecosystem: Host-associated > Plants > Roots > Nodule | place: USA...
GTTGCAATAGTAGATGCTTCAGCTGCATCTTCGAATATTGTAGGCTCTTCAACTGCACTTGGTTCCTCCATTGTATTGTTCTCACAACTTTGCTCTTGAAAATGATCATTTGTACTCATATCCTCATCAACGGGTACAACTTTATATTCACATTGAGCATCGTCAACATATCCATCAGTAGATATGTTTGTGTGAGAATCTTTAATTTCTTCATCAGCAACATCTTTAGCAAAATTGATATGTCCATCAGTAGACATATTACTATGACCATCATTATATCTATCAGTAGATATATCAATGTGATGTGATTCCGCTATTGATTTTTCAGACTGACTCTGCAAGCTTTGTGTGGCGGCATTCATCATCTCTTTCTAATCTATCTAATTCATCTTCGTCATTTCAATCATCATATTCATTATATCTTCCAAAGTGACCTTGCTCACTGCATCATTCATTAGCTGACTCAAATCTTCAGACATTTGTTCAGCTCTGATGGCCAACTTCAGAAGCACATTTTTTATTTCATGACGAAGTGCATTAAAATCTGGATTTTCAGGAAATCTCTGATGGGGTTGAAGGGTGGTATTAACAGTTACAAGTAATTCTATGAAGTTGTTCTTACTTGCATCCCTCAACATATCAGACAGTATTTACTTATTTTCGTACCACTCTTGCTCAATATTTCTGCATCGTTGATCAACTCGCAACCTTTCATCCATGGACTCTAATTTCTCTATAACTTCACCCATTAATATCATAACTTCCCTATAAGATGGTCCATTGGTTGCTTCAACTTGCTATAGTGGTACATATTGTTGTTGAAAACTATTTGAAACATATGGTTGCTGAGGTGGACACTCAGAATATGGTTATTGCTCATATCCCAAAAAAGATGATCTAGGATATAGATCATTAAATTGTCGTAAAGTTAACCCACTTATATCAGGTGCAGAAGTAGGTGTGACAATTTGTTGCTGAAAATCACGTGGTTGTTGTGGATAGCAATTGTAATCCATTTGAAAACTACAATGTTGATTACTTTCGTATGAAAAATTATTTTGCATTTTTGAAAGAGGTTTTCTGAAAAGAAATAAGTTGAAAGCTTGTTGAGTAGACTTCCAGGAAAGAGAGGTGCGTCTCAATGGACAACTTAAGTACCTTATCTTTCCTTAGCCAAAGTTTTTCCCAACTAGTTTCACAAAGTTCCATACAAAAATCCTCAAACAAAAATTATGCTTAAAAAAATAAAATAAAGTAACTAAAAAAATAACAAAAGAAAATAAAATAAAATAACTAAAGAAAATAAAAAAAAATGTTAGAACAAAAATTGAGAAAAGAAAATGTTAGTGATAAACAAAAAATAAAAATAATAAATAAAATCAAAAGAATAAAAATAAAAATAAGAACTAAAATGATAAAAATTCTAACCGTCTCCCTAACAACGACGCCAAATTTGATAACGCTGTCGTCAAGCGATCAAATTAATACTACTTATCTATAACAACTTCAGTATTGTTAAGAGAGTAGTCAACAAAATAGAAAGGGTAAAGTAACCCAAAGTAGTCTCCCAACGAACACAAAATTGATTTTTAACAAGTTAGTTCTTATAAAATCTATACAAAACGGTTACTCAAATAAAATAATAAAAATTTGGGAGGATTAAGATAAACAAGAAAGAAATAGAAAATATTAAAAGAGATAAAAACAATAGTAAAGAAAATAGATTGATTCCATTGCTTTTTCAAAATAGATTCATCATCGGTTATCTAAAGACTATTGCTCAATTAATTATTGTTGTAGATTTACAAATTAATCAATGTAAAGTCTCAGTTAATTTGTTGGCGTTCTCACTTTTAACCAAAATACAATCTCAATTAAAAGTGAGAAGTTTTAGATTATCCATAGTAAATTCAATCAAAGTACAGTCTCAATCAAATTTTACTATGTCTAATCATGTCTATTCTTTTATCTCCTCACCAAATAAAGAGCTTAATTAATCAAAGTAAAGTCTCAATTAATTTTCGTTAGAGGAAATACCTTTAATCAAAGTAAAGTCTCAATTATTGGTAAAAACTCGTATAATCACATGAAAGTTTTTAAATAAAATCAAAGTAAAGTCTCAATTAGATTTAAACACCCTTGAACTCATATGATCAACAATCATATAGATTTAAAATCATTACTTTTTACGTGATTCAAAGATAAAAGACATAAATGAATTAAAACCTCAACAATAATAAAAAGAACAAAGAAATTAATTGATATAACCTCAGAACCCAATTAAGAAATTACAATGGAATCAACCCAAGAAGTTTAGAACTCCATGAATGCAAAATAAAGAGAGAAAAATAGAGAGAAGAAAAGAAAGAGAAAGAAATTAGGTCCCCCTAAGGGTTCCTCAATTCCGAAGTGTCGAGCTTGTTTTTTTCTTCTACTCCCTTGATCTCTTTATATAGGATTTGGACTGGGCTTCTCGGTTGCTAAAACTTCTCAAGTATCTTTTAAAATAAAAATAAAGATAAATATTTAAAGATATTTGGAGAGATCTAAACTAATTGACAAATATAGTTTGATTAATAATTTATGATATAATTAAATAAATTAATTATTTAAAGATATCTAATAAATTATTAACAAATACTATTTGCATTGATTTTCTCAATAAGCCATTTTTAATTATGTAGTCCAAATTTGCAGAGACATAAAAAAATTTCAATATTTGCAGTTAAACCCCTCTTGTTTGACCAGTCTTTGACCAGATTTGAATATTTGACCAGAGTTGACTAATTGACCAGGTTTGACCAGTTTGAGTGTGCAACAGTAGACTGACACGTGGCAACTCCTTCGCTCTCCAGAATTAGGGTTTAACTCTCACACTCTTCTCCAATAAAGCTGCTACGTGATGACGGTTGTGGCTGCCGTTTTCCGGCGACGAAGGTGGTGGTTCGTTCATGTTCACGACTGCGCGGAGGTGTAAGTGATGATGTTGCGACTGTGATGGCTAACGGCGTTGCTGTTACATTTTCTGGCCGACATGGTGATGGAGGTGCAGATCTGTGTTGAAGAATACAATGCAGATGCGGTGCTGGTCCAAGTGCGTGAACGATGGCGTGGAGGATGGTATGGAGGATGTAGGCGTGATGGAAGCTCGCAGTAGTGATGGTTGTGGCAGCGGTGATGTTCATTCGTGGTGACTGGTGCGTTCGCTGGTTGACCTGCTGCAATGGGGAACCTCGAAGTGCAGGTGTGATGGAGGTGTTGGTGATGTGTTCGCTGTTGTTTCATGGTTGAACGAACTGTTGTTGCGGTGCTGCCATGGTTCGTGCTTTCCGGTGTGGTGGCCGTGACTGGTTCGCTGCGGAGAAAATGGACGCGAGCTGTGGTGGCCGAAAAGTTGGAGGAGTTGTTGCAGTGCAGTGGTGATGTTGTGCAGGCGGTGGCTGCCGACGAGAAGGATGGAGGGCGAACGGCGGCTGCCATGGTGGGAGAGGAAAAAGATTAGGGTTAGGGTTCCAATTTAGGAGATGGTGACGTGGCAGTGTATGATTGGTCAGTTTAGTGAGTGGAGGATCATGACATGTGTCATCATGTGGTTGGATAGATTTAGAAGGTGAGGATTGCCACATGGCAACATCTGGTTGAGTGGAGGGTAAGTGGTAGGAGGGGTGCAAATAAACATATTAGGGGGTGCATAATAGGTTTTTTGTGAGACCTATTTAGAAAGAGTGGAGTGTATAAGTAAAAATTGGAGATGCATAAGTGATTTTCCCAAAACTTGCTAATTTTAGCTTTATTTAAAAGTGTTTTGTAATTTAAATCAATTTATTTTCCCACCTTTAAATAAGCTTAATCTTAACTTCAGCTGTATCAACAAACGTTAAAATATCCAAAAATAATTTATGCAACTAAAAATCACTTTTTAAGACATTTTTATCACACAAGTTCAAATAGTCTGATTATTAGAATTGTCAATTAAATCACTCCTTAAGCACACAAATTCAATTAAATACTTATAATTAAATACTTAATGAGGGCAAAAATCCGCTCTCATCAATTTTGTTACGCATCTGCTGAGGACAGTGAGAGGGCATGACTCGATCTAGGTGATTGTAGACAGGTTGACGAAATGTGCTCACTTTCTACCGGTTAATCAGAAGATGTCCATGGACAAGTTAAGAGACTTGTATGTCAAAGAGGTGGTTAGGTTGCACGGTGTGCCAACGAGTATAGCGCAAACCGTGATACAAATTTCACATCAAGGTTCTGCCAATCACTACAAGCAGCGTTGGGCACTTAGTTGAGAATGAGTTTGGCCTATCATCCTCAAACAGATGGTCAATCTGAGAGAACTATACAGTCACTAGAGGATCTACTAAGAACATGTGTGTTGGATCACCTAGGGACTTGGAGTGAGATGCTACCATTGGTGGAGTTCACGTACAATAATATTTATCATTCCAACATTGGGATGGCACCATATGAGGCTTTGTATGGTAGGAGATGCCAGACACCATTATGTTGGCAGCAGGATGGAGGGTCAATGGTACTTAGACCAGAATTTTTACATCGGACCACTAAGAAAGTGAAGGTGATACAGGATCGGATGCGAGCACCTTAGAGTAGGTAGAAGTCCTATGCAGATAAGAGGAGGAGGCCGCTTAAGTTTGAGGTAGGTGACCCTGTATTCCTCAGGGTTACACTAACAATCGGTATTGGGAGAGCTCTCAAGTCGAGAAAGCTGACTCCTAGATTCATCGGGTCGTACCAGATCACGAGAAGGATTGGATCGACAGCTTACACGATTGCTTTGCCACCTCACTTGGCAAACCTACACAATGTCTTCCATGTATCACAATTAAGGAACTACGTTGTCGACCCTACACATGTGCTGGAGGACGACGATGTCCAAGTGCGCGAGGATGTGACAATTGGAGTTGAACCAGTGAGAATTTTGGATTCCCAAGTCAAGCAACTCTGAGGGAAGGAGATCCGGAGTATGAAGGTTCTTTGGGATGAGGCAACCCAGGAGATGACATGGGAGATGGAAGACCTCAAGAGACAGTCTTATCCATACTTATTCACTAGTAAGAGGGAAATGTAAGACCCGTGAAATTTAATTAATTAAATAAATAAATAATTAATAAAAATGTGGGTAGTGGGAGCCTTTATGGCATTAAATGTTGATTGTTATGATGTGGAAAAGTATTAGCTCAAATGGTTAAAAGTACTTGGTTATGCTAAGAGGACTTGGGTTCGAGTCTTATGTATGTCATTTGTGTGTTATTTTAAATTGATTATTATTTTAATAATATGCTTGATCATGATGAGGGATAATATAATCCTAGAATTATAGGAATTATCATGAAACATAAATTGGTTGAATGGTTATGTATTGACTTGACATTTGCATGGTTGTGTGTTCGAACCTTAGCATATGCAAATAACTCTCTTTTTGCCAAAAAGAAATCCAAGTAGTCAGAAAGGGTCGCAAAACCACCATGGAATAGCCATTGAATGATAATTAAAACCTAATTTTAATGGAATTTTCGTTTTTGGCCATTAAGCATCATTAAGGCTTAGTTAAGTCTCCAATTATGAGTGAGAGAGACTAGCTTTGAGTTTGCCATTGTTGAACATTGTGAGGAGTGATATTTCAGAGAAAAATAGTAAGTATTGAGTGAAGTAGAGGAACTGAATTGGGAGAGAGCTAAAGGGAGGCCATTGGTGATCAAGGAGGAACTCTCATATTCTCAATTTTAAGCAAGGAATCTAGGTTAGGGGAGCTGAGCCTCGTAAATTTTATGTTTAAGTTTAACTGCATGATGTATAACATGATTATGTATGATATTTCTCTGTCTTTATTTGAATTTTGTGTTTTTGCAATTTTTCCATAAACTGCCTAAGGGTGATGAACTGCCGCCATGCGACTCATCCTTTTCTGCATGATTCTAGGTTCCTGAAGAAGAACCGCTTGGCGGCCAGATCATGCCGCCAGGCGACGCGTGTTTCGCAAACCAGTTTTCTGGGTTTTGTTGAATAACCTGGCAATGACGAACACCTGTCAGGCAACGCGAGCCAAATTTGACTCGTTCTTGTTGTTTTGGGTCGATTTTGATAAGGAAAAAGGGAATTTGATCTATGAGTTAATAATACGATATGAGAAAGTGTTGAATTATGTAGTCAATTGACGTAGATTTGATAAAATGGCATGAACGCTCGTTTAGGGTTTAAGAATTGGGGGTTTTAGATTCTGGATCAAATTAATGGGAGAATGTTAATATAATTCCATGAGTTGGAAGTTTTAAGAAAGAATTATGAACATAGTCACATGGGTGTAGCCTATCAAGTTGAAAATTTGGAGAAACTAGAATTTGGGACGCGTCAGGGTTCGCATACGCAAGAGAAATTCTAGGATTTTTTCCAGAATTGCATGAACCGCCTGGCAACAGTTCAGAGCAGTAGGCCATTGTGTGTTTGGACGTACAGTGCGAACTGGGAAATTTAACCTGGGTCATTTGGAGAGTTAAAAAGGGAATTGGGATATGCTGGTTAGGGATTAAAAAGGATAGGTAATGCATGAGATGGGATAATGCAAGAATGTGAAGTTATGATCGTTTTTGGATAGATTGGATGTTATGATATTGAATTGAAGGTTAATTAGATCAGAGTTCTATTTGGTGGAGAAGCAAATTGAAATTGTAGGACGACGATGTTATGTGGATTTGCCTAAGCTGAAAGTGTGGTGTAAATATGGCTAAAGTATAATTGTCATGTTATTTTAAAATTGGTAGAGACTTAGGTACTATTTAGGGTAAATGATATAGTATAAGTAGTATGAGGTTAACAATGGCAGATTATGAATTAGAAATGTTGAACTTAAGCAAATCTAAGTATGGATAATCTTGGGTTGGTGAACCTAAATGGAAATAAGAATATTGGTAACAAGTTAAACACATGAGAATTGATTTAATTAACTTGGTGAAGTTCACTACAGTAAGGGTCGTCCTGCCAAGCGATAGCTACGATCATATTGGGCTCTGGAAGCGAGTGGCACCTAGCAGTGAGGGTTGTCCCACCAAGGGATATCTGTAGACAGTGGCATCAGAGGCGCTTGGCACCTGGCAGCACATGTCCCCCGCTAGGCAATCTGGAAGCGAGTTTTGCCTAGGAGCTCTAGAGCAGTGTCATGCGATAACGTAGAGGCAAAAGCTTTGTTTGCTTTGAATGTGCATGATCTATAATGATTTGGTGATACCTTAAAGGTCGGCTTGTTAGAGTGTTCCTTGAGTTGTGGCTCAGAACGTATCCATTGAGTTGTGGCTCAGGATAGGGGTTAAACACGTTGCATTCCTTAAGTTGTGGCTCGGAATGACATCTCTTGAGTTGTGCCTCGGGATTGCGGATGAACACGAGGAACCCTTGAGTTGTGGCTCGGGTTAGCGAGTGTTGCCGGTGTGAGTGTGCGTGTTGTGGCTCTTACGGATGGGTCCAAATAGATTGTCCTCCTCGGTAATAGCTGACGAATTTGGTAATCTTGGGACATTACGAACTATGTTCGTATTGGGATCAGATGAGCAGGTGCGACTATGGCCCTAGGTTACGCTGTGATGGGCTGCATCGCATCCACCATACGATGAATCGCCTGAGCAATGTCATCCGCCCTAGCAGCATTCCTCCTCCTCCTATTTGTCATACCCTGCGCACGCCACATTTTTAGCTATTTAAATCACACAGCTTAAGTTATGACTATACAAGACAAAAATGAACACAAAATATATCAAACAATCATGCAAGCGTAACATGATAAGCTCACTCCCCACAGACCCCAAAAATCATTTTGAAAATCCTTTGCTCTGATACCAAATATAACATCTCTACTCGGATATTATGGATTTAAATAATGTTATAAAGAAAATATAAATAACCTCATTTAATAAAACCTAATTTTTCCAAAATCATGGGAAATTTAAAACTTTAATACGCATTTAATGAAATACCTCAATTCATAATTATAATTATAACCTCAATACATAACCAAAATCTGATAAAGTGAAAATTTACAAATCACTGAAAACCAAAAACTTAAAAATTGCATATAAATCTTTTCATCCCAAACTAGCCCCACTCCGGCTCTAAGTCTCACAGCTCCACCTGCAATATCCTCTGCTCACGTGTACCGCACACACGATCATTGCCAAACATAGGCAAATAGGGTGAGCTAATATAATAAACACATATATATCAAATATACATATAACAAAACACATCAAAAGAGAACCCTTTTTCTCTCTCAAAATTTGCCTTTTAAAGGCCTTAATGCTAGGTTAATGCAAAAAAAATGTAACTGGTGTTTTATGGTGAAATTAATTGTTATTCAAGACCATTATTAGTTGTTTTTCAGCCAATCTGCTAGGGTTTTCTATACCCTTTCATATTCAAGTCACAACCAAGTTCTAGCAAAAAGAAAGTTAAACTTGAGTTCACCAAGGTTCGAACTCATACCATGCCAATGTCAAACAATGCATAACCATGCAACCATCTCATATTTCATGATGATTAATACAATTATATAATTATATCATCATTCGCATGATTCAAGCATAATATTAAAATAATAATAAATCAATGACACAGAAATGGCATATATAGGACTTGAACCCAAGTCCTCTCACACAATCAAGTACTCTTAACTGTTTGAGCTAGTACTTTTCCACGTCATATCAATCAATATTTAATGCCATAAAGGTTCCCACTACCCACAATTATTAATTATTTATTTAATTAATTAATTTTCACAGTTCTTATAGATGAGATGGTGGTGGCCATGTGGTATTGAATCAAAGGATAGAAATCCTTTTATGTGTGTAAATGCTTATATATTTGGATTATATATGTGCATTTTATTTTGTAGCTCACCTTATTTGCTTGTGTTTGGTGATGATCGTGTATTGCATTATACGTGAGCAGAGGATGTTGCAGGTGGATCTGGTGAGGCATAGAGCTGGAACGTGGGCTAGCTTGGGAAATTATTCTTGAGAGTTTTATGATTTTATGAATTTAAAGACTTGTAATCATTGGATTATTGAACTTAACTTTTGTATTTTGAGTTTTTTATAAATTATGGATTTGAGTTGTTTTATGATGTAATGAAGTTTAAATTTTCCCGCGTTTTTGGGAAAGGCAATATAATAAATGATCTTGATATATTATTTCTATTTTATTTTATTGAAAATTTGTAATATCCGAACGGGATGTTACATTTTGCTTTAAAATGTTTCAAGTTTTAGCTCATGTGTCTTAAATGGTTAAAACAAACATTTCACTTTGTATTATCTCTCTATTTCACTTTTTATTATCTCTCTTGGGGTTTTAAATGGGTAACAGTGAAGAAAAATATTATTAATATATATTATTACACCATGCTATATTTCAGAATATTTACTTTGTTGAAGAGTTTTTAAGCAATTTTGAATTCTTACATGCTTATATTAAAAGTAGCTAGCTATATAGAAATTGTTTTGAAGCTACACTTGCCCTCTTTTATCTATAGCTTAAAACCAAACCATTGGAGTATTTAGTATTATGATAATTTCATGGATCTATTATGTATTATTTTGTTTGTTTTTTATGCCTAATTCCATACTTTGTGAATGCAACTTTTATTCTCACTTTGAGGAGTTATTATTTATATTTTTTTTACAAAGTAATGTGCAACATGAAATCTAAAACTATTCAGCAAAGTGTTAATGTGAATTTTAATGTTGATGGTAAATTAAATAATGAAAAAGATAATGAGCTAGAGCCACCTTCTGTTAACAATGAAGATAATTAGGTTCAAGAAGAGAGTAAGAAAGCTAAGACTTCTACCTCTAAAATTTGGAAATATTTTACTAAATTTGGTGTGAAAGATGGTAAAGAGAAGCGCAAATGTAATACATGTAGGCAAGAACATGTAATTGGTGGCACTGAAATAGGTACTTCAACATTGTTGCGTCATTTGAAAAAGTGCAATGTTACCTCAAAATATAAAGACGTAGGGGGGATAATAATTGATAATATGGGAAAGTTAAGGGGTAAGGAAATTGATCATAAGCATGTTCGAGAGGTTATGACAATGGCTATTATCAAACATGGTTTGCCATTTAAGTTTGTTGAGTACAAATGGATTAGAGAATTGCTTTCATATTTGAATCTTGATGTGAAACATGTGAGTAAGAATACAGTTGTTTCTGATTTGTGGAAATTCCATCTTGAGATGAAGGAGAAATTGAAACATGAAATGCATCAATGTCATAATCGAATTTTTTTGACTTCAGATTGTTGGACTGCTTGTACTGAAGAGGGATATATTTGTTTAACAACCCATTTTGTTGATAACAACTGGAAATTGAATAGTAAAATTATTGCCTTCTGTAAAATGGAACCTCCACATACAGGTCATGGTTTAGCAAATAAAGTGTTTGAATGTTTGACTAACTGGGAAATTGATAGGAAAATATTTTTTATAACTTTAGACAATGCTACTGCTAATGATCAAATGCAACAAATTTTGGGTGAACAATTAAGCTTACAAAATAACTTATTGTGTGAGGGATAAATTTTTCATGTGAGGTGTTGAGCTCATATCTTGAATTTGATAGTTCAAGAGGGTTTAAAAGTGGTTGAAGTTGTTATGCATAAAATTAGAGAAAACATTAAATATGTGAAAGGGTTAAAGAAATGAAAAATAGCATTTACAAAATGTGTTGTTCAAGTGAGGGGTATTAATACTAAAGTGGGCTTAAGGTTAGATATACCTACTAGATGGAATTCCACCTTTTTATTGCTTGAAAGTGGTCATAAGTATCGTCGAGCTTTTGGAAGTTTCAAATAGAAACTTTAAACATTGCCTAACAACTGAAGAGTGGAAAAAAGTTGAAACGATGTGTGAATTTTTAAGGCCATTTTATAAGATACCCAATTTGATTTTAGGCACATCTTATCCAACCTCTAATGAATATTTTATGCAAGTATGGAAATTTGAGTGGTTGTTAAGAGATTCTAAGAAGTGATGACCCCTTAATGAAAGACAAGGAAAAATGATGATGGATAAATTTAACAAGTATTGGAGTGAATATAGTACCATTTTTTCTATTATTCCAAGCTTGATCCTTCCATTTGTGATGAAAAGCTTAATCATATAAAAGGAAAGATGTACAAACCTTTTGAAGAATATGTGAGTGTAAGGTCAACAGAAGAAATTTGAACATAGAAGAAGACTAAGAGATTGATCCATATAATGTAAGATAGTCATTATTCCAACTAATTTCTTTATTTATTATTATCTTAATATTTTAATCAATTTTTATGTTTTCATTATATTGTTATAGGAATATATCAATTATGTAAGCCAAAATGTGAATGTAACTAGCAAGTTTGAATTAGATCTGTATTTAACTGAAACACCACTTGAGCCAAAGTATTTTCCTAAGTTAGATGTTTTGAGCTATTGGAAGGATTGACAATAACGTTTTCTAAATCTATGTAGACTAGCATGTGAGGTGTTAAGTATTCTAATAACAATTATTGCCAGTGAGTCAGCATTTATCATTGGTGGTAAAATGCTTAGCAAGTATCGATCTAAACTTCTTCCTGAAAATGTTCAAGCTCTAATTTTAACTCAAAATTGGTCACATGGCTTTGAAAATATTAGTAATTTAATTTTTATTACTTTTCAATCTTTTTTTTTACATTATACTTCTTATTCTATATTATATCATTTGTTAATAATTTGTTCATAATTTTGAAGATGAAGATAATAAAGGTGCTAAAAAAGAAGAGGAAATTATTCTAGGCTTTTCAATCCATGACTCCAATGTACCTCATGTGCCTTAATTCGAGGTAAGCATAACGTTGGTTAGCATATGTTTCTGGTTGGTGATTTTTTCAACACAAATCACGTTGGTTAGCATATGTTTCTGGTTTGTGATTTTAACATATCATTAAAATATGATTTAATTGTTTTATAATGATTTTCATAATTATATGACTTGTCAATGTAGCTCAGTTTTTCTTATTTGCTTAGGTTCTATTTTGTGTAAAACTAAGAAAAAGTGAGTTAAAATGTTCAAGTTAACTACTAAATGCACCCCATGTAATTCCTAAAGTGGACAAATAGTGTTTTGGTAAAGGAGAAGTTTAACTTTAATCCACTAAGTTATTTTTATGTAACATTATGTTGCTTTTGTTTTTGGTAATTGCATGAGGATGCATGCACAACTTACTGGATTCCACTAAATGACAGTTTCTCATCTCTGTATTCATTAAGATTCTCTCGAATGTTTTTCATTTAACATTCATTTCTAGCCATGTGTATATACTTGTCCATTTGAATTTTGTGAGTGTGTATAAGTGATCTAAGTCAACCCCTTCATTACCTATGCAGGTCATTGTAGCATTGGGTTCATTATGTTATGGTGTTGTATGTAGGCTAAGAAATTTTTGTAGGCCAAATGAACTCTCAACTTTTGAAAATGCTTGTTAGTTTAAACTACTTGTTTGTGTGTATATGACAGTCCAAGCTATGAATGTTATGGGACTCAAGAAATGACATCTTTGCTTTCATTAAATTTGAAGTTGGAATGTTGTCATGATCTCTAGAGAAAGAAACAAATTGTTGAAAATTGTTGATCTTACTTTAATTGTGATACTATTGTTGGTACTTAATTAATCTCACTCACTTATGTTATGGATATGTTTATTTTTGAATCATCTTAATCAAGTTTTTATTTCACTTGTAGGAAATGTTTTGTTCAAAATGTTGATAAATATATGAATACATGGAAAAAATTAATTTTTTACGCGGGTTGATGAGTCAACCCATTTAACCCACCAATCATGGTGGGTTCGGCTCACCTTAAAGTGCGCAAGGTTGGGCTCACTCATTTTTTTTACCCGACCTATGATGGGTCAACCCGTGTGAGTCAAGTTGGCTCACTTTGACATGTTTAGGTATGCTACCAAAACCATATGTAGCAAATTGACAAGCACAAGGAATACCGTGAACAAATCTAACTATACAATACTTTATCAAACCCGACAAACCTCACCTGATCATTATCTTTGTCAAAATGTTGCAATGCAAGTTTTGACACAAAACCCTACAACTTTTTTGTATGTTGTGATGTTAAGAACATGTCCAACCCCATGAATACTATTATGAAATGAATCTTTAATTACATTATGTTACAAAGTTATCATGTTGTTAATTGAATCCCAACATAAACATAAGCCTCCCATGGTGGTATGAAGTACCTATTTAAGCTCTAGTGTGCATGTTCAACCCTACATATCAAAACAATTATAAGTACTTTATAAGCTTTACACTGCACACAAATTATATGGTGAAAATAGTAATACATGCTACTTGTTGTGTTCCTTAAGTGCATCACCTATCAGTCCATATTATTTTCTTTAGGTGGAATTAAGCATATATTGTAAGTTTGAAATGGTGATTTAAACCAAGAAAGGGGGTTGAATTGGTTATTTAAAACTTTTTCGAAAGCATAAAACCTCTTTCAATTGAATCAAATAGACTATGAAATTCGAAAGCAAAAGCTGTAGAACAGTACACTTTCAATCGGTCAAAAAATAAAATAGCAGACTAATTTGTTGTTGAGCTATGAAAAAGTAGATTAAAATTTCAAATCAATCGGCTAAAATCCTGGGAGTTTATGCAGAATTCACAGATTTAGCTCAAACAACAAACTTTACATACAAGACTTGTTACAATCCATATTTCTAACAAGTATACAACTTCAAATTACCCAAGAACACATTAAAGCACAACAAAAAGTGCATTACTTGGTTTTCTTGAGTTTTTAGAGTGATTCAAAGTGAGTGAGATGAAGGAAAGAGAATTGCACAATTGTTTTTATATTGGTTCACTCAATCACAAAGATACATCCTATTTACTAGGACAACCTGAGCCTAGTTTCCACTATATTAAAAAGGTTTACAAATCACACACCAAGATTACACTTTTGAACAAAGAAACTCACAAGATTTTCGACTCACAAAAATCTAGACTAATACCCTGCACAAATCACACTTATAAACCTGAAATCACATTAGGCAAACAACAAGAGGCACAAGAACAACAAAACATGATGGTGACTCTCCCTACCCAACCATACATGTGTTCTTCAAGCTAATCCCAAGCCAAAATGCCTCAAAGATCAACCAAGATCTTCAATCAACTACATTTTTGTATTGCAGAGAGCGAGTTTTCCAGTGATGAATGACAAGATTTTGCGCTAAAAAACTTAGAATTGCTCCTTTGCTCTCACACAACTTATGTAGTCTAGTTTAAGTGAAATCAGTCAGTTGAATTTTTTGTACAATCTGTTGATTTCACTTGACATAAGTGAAATCAGACGATTGAAAAATAATTCAACTGATTGAATACATTCATACTAGAAACTATATACAACAAGCCTTTTAACATGTTAAAACCTATTTTTTCAGATTAAAAAGGACATACTAAGACTAATATGACATCTAACTTATGTTATATAGCCTACCAACATGATATAACACCTAATCATTACATTTAACACATTATTTCCATATTTAGTACACTAGAAACACAATCTTCAAGTGGATCTTCATCAATCTTCATTAAACACATGTGATCTTCATGCACTTGGCTTTATCAAATCTTTGTTTCAAGTTTGCTTGTGCCAACAATCTCCCCTTGATTTGATGAAGCCAGCACCCTCGAGTTGAATTGATAAGCTAAGATCCATTGAGAAACCTGAAAAAGATTTTGCACACAAGATACCAATATATAAATACATATCCAAGCAAAAGCACACAAGCATACATACATATCACATGTGCATATGCTCCCCATTTCAATAATAATGTGATTTAAATTCATATTTCAGATCCAATTTGCTATACTACATGGTTCCAGCATATTTAATTTTAGGTTTTCCAACTTAACCCAATTTTACTCATTTTTAACTCAACTTTACTCATTTTTCTCCCCTTTTGGATTCATCAAATTAAAGATAATGCACATATCATTTTGGAAAGAGTAAATTTTTCATTAAAGCGGTAACACATGGGACTATTAGGGCAACTGATAGGGAATACAAACACCACATAATCAAAACAGAAATGGAAAACAAAACATGAAGTTGAGACTAATAAATTAGTCCATTAAAAATGAAAACAACCGATTAAAATACTGGAATAGACAAACAAACACACAAAATGTAGTACTAAAATGCAATGCATGACTTATGATTCATCCCCTTCACTCATCATTGTGGTTGTCTCTGTTGTAGACATTGGAGAGGAGGTCATGAACATTATGCAGCTGATCATCCAAGTCTTGGAACCTTGTTATGCAATATGCATGGTGTGCATTTTGTGCCATGTTCAAATCTTGAAGTTGGTTGAGAACCATCCTCTCAAACTGGGAATATACAGACAGTGGCAGAACTTGGACCAAAATTTTATGGGGGTCAATTATTTTTTATATATATAATTTTTTTTTTCTACATTAAAATAAAATCACTTCCTCACATCATTTTCTTTATTCAAAACAAGCACATATGATAATAGAATCCAAAAAGATATGATAATAATATATATGAAAGTGTAACATAAAGTTTATTATCAACAATCACATATTAAACAAAGCAAAAGTTATCTGTAGTGTCGCAACCAAGATCGCGATGGGACGACGAAAATAATTTAAAAATCAAAACAGAGGAGTCGCCACCATAGTTTGTTATGGGAAACTATGGAAAAAACCTTAAAAAGAATGGTCTTCGAAACCAAATTTGGATTCGGGAGTCAGTTACGTGTGGAGAAGGTATTAGCACCCCACAACGTCTGTCTTAAGACGGTTCCCTATTTAATTAAGCGTGCAAAGTAGAATTTGATGCTTAAAATATTTGTTATTCCCTAAAAAATCAAACAAAATAAAAAAACACATACAAAAATATTAAAGATTAAAATAAAATTATTTTTTATTTTTTGGGCCCGGCGAGGATTGTACCTCGGTCCTACGTATTTCCATTTGGAAAATCAGGGATAACGTAGTTCTTTGTAAAAAATTTGTTGTTTGATATTATTATTTTGTTTTTTAATTTTCTAGATTTTTATGTATATGTATATTTTATTAATATCAAGAGAACCCGAGATTCTACATGATAAATATTTAGTTATCAAGCAAATCCGAGATTTGACATGATATTTAAGATGATTTTATAATTTTTTCTTTTTATTATTACTAATTTTCTTTCAAAAAAAATAATTAAAAGCCTATAAAAGAGTGTTTTGATTATCAAGCAAGTTCGATACTTGACATGACATTCATAGCTTATAGAAAAGAAAATAAATATTTTTTATTTTATTTATTTATTTATTTATTTATTTTAGAGAATTAAAGTCTACGAAAAAAACACCTTTTTAAATAAAGGGAAAGAGAAAGGTTGAGCACATCAATGACAAACCCAAAATCATCTAACATGAGAACCCCGAAATGCGAAACATGCTCAATATCATCTGATTGAATAATTGACCCAGTCCCTTGTTGTTTGAAGAAACCCTCCACTTCCTTTGGTATTTTTTTCACGAAAAGCAAACATGAGATAATAAATCCAGTCTTTCACTAAGATTTCGAATAGTTGTCCCGAATTCAAGTTGATTATGTTTCGCCTCTTTCTCGGGGAAAGACGATCAAAAAATTCCCAATCATGGTCCTTACTGATCGGATCATCCATATAATATACAAAAAGGAACTCCAGATATTTGATATCTTTCTCTTTGAATGAGATCTCAATTCCAGCGATGGTTTCATTAGATATCTTACAACTAGAATCGCTTTTTTTTCTTTAATCATATACAACCATTCAAATGATCATATATTTGGTGTTATAAGAGAATCATGAAAAGCATTAGGAGCAAAGAAAATTTACCTTAAGGTGACTCCCTTTTTGTGTGTGCTCTATAATAAAAAAAGAGGGGGTTTTCAAAAAAAAAATTTGTCTTGCATTGGATAAGTTTTGTGCTTATATAGGCCCTTTGGGGTACCCTGAAATCGTAGTCTTTAATTATAATAAAATATATGAGGAAGTAATTGGTCCTAATGAAACACATTATTGAAATTAAATAGTCGCATAATATCCACGATATTGATTATAATTATTAACGAAATATTGTCTGTAATTACTAAAATCATGTTTTCCGTCACATAAAGATCGTGATCAAATCATAACATATTATTCATATAATTTATTCTAATTATTACCATAAATGTTTTCTTTTAACTATTAAAATCGTACCATTCTCTAAAAGTATCGGAAATATTTACTTCTATTTTTTTAAAATAATATCTTTTATGACTGACAAATCAATGAGGCACATCACATAAGCGTAAATGCAAGATATTTATTCAAAATATTGCTCTTAATATTATATCCTTCTCTAAAAACAGAAATCATAAAATGTTCTTTTTTGACATGTCATGTGAAGAGTGTAAATAGCAAACAATGGGGTGAAAATATATACAAAACATTTGGGCTCATAAAAAGGTGTGATAATTAAAAATAAATTAGATTCTCCCTTCTCTATCTTTTTTTTTCTTTTTTTCTTTTTCTTCCATGGTAGTTAAAGTTAAAAAACCTACCATCAATCAAAACATATTTTTTATTTTATTTTATTATTTATTATTATTATTATTTTATATATTATTTTTTTTAACAAAACAAATGCATTTACCCGAATGAAATTGGGTGTTGACATTTAGTCATAGTGTTTCTCAATGCTCTTTCAATAACTTTAATTCTTGAACAATTGAATCAAAACTAAAGTTTGTTGCAATATCCCTTTCAATTTAGATTATCATATTGCTTGCTATAAAAACTTTTAAAACCTATAAAAAACACACAAAATTTAAAACATGTTGATGACAATCAACTCAATGCCAATTAAAATTCAATGAAAATCAACTGAATTACATGTAACAATGAAAACATTTGAGTCAGGTCGTCCGCTTGGTCTTTTACTATAAAGATAACATGGTAAGCAATATGCAACATTTTTTAATGGCGAATACCGAATACTCTAACCATGAAGGAAATAAGCTAAACCATGTGTATTGAAATCTTCTTGGATAACCATCTTTACTAGACAACGAATAATTTTCTAGATGCATTTGAGATGGACCTCATTTTAGATATGCCCTTCGTACCTCATTAATTTGATTTGATGAGTATTGCCAAATTTGAGGAGGTTTCCCCGGACCACGTTCTAAAGCATTTTCAAATTCATTGTATGTAACTCTAGAAACTTTAGATAGTTGTTTTTCATTTTCTTCAATTTTTGGATTATTGTGAAGTTTCTCAAGTTTAGATGACGTAGATGCATTTTTTTTATCTTCATCACGAGCATTCCTCTTGAAAAAAGAATCAATTCTTATAATCTTTATCATAATTTTTCTAATATAAATGTGCTACCTCTCAACTATTTCAGAAAAGATAATATTATGAATACCTTAAATTAAACCTCAAAAACAAGACTCAATATTTTAAGAAAATTTACACCTTCTAAATGATTAGTTTCCCTTATCTTAAAGTAGATTCCAAATATTGTTCTCCCCTTATACAATTTCAAAGGCTAAAATAACTCTATCTACACAAAAAAAGTTTGATCAACAATTAGAGCATGATTTTATGATCATAAAGATATGCCTAAAGCGTAGAAAAACCATAAAAAAGAGGAAAACATATTGTTTCGAAAAAAAAACAGTAAAAAATGAACTTACTCAAAAGAAAGAATTGTTTGATCCAAAATATTCCTTAACTCCTCAATTTTGTTGTGGTGTCATTTGATTTTGAAAATGATAAGAGATTGATGATAAAAATTGGAATAGAAAGAATAATGGAGAAAGAGATGGAAGTACCGAAGAGAAAGAAATCAAATAAAGAAACAAAATAAATTACAACAAAGAGAGGAAACGTGATTTTTAAATTTAAATAAAACTTTTTAAAACTAAATTATATTAATAATACAATAATATAATAATATATTTTTAAAGGGTTAAATATGTTTTTAGTCCCTTAAGTTTCAGTAAATTTTGGAATTAGTCCCTCTTTGAAACTTTATACTAATTTAGTCATTCATCTTTAGAAATGCGTGGATTTAGTCCTTCTTACCAAATTTTATTAAGTTTATTTGACATTTTAAACGCATTTTATGATAATATTTGAGTTAACATTGAAGCGAAAATGTGTCAAACTGTGTAAATAATTCAAATACTATCATGAAATGCGCTTGAAACATCAGATAAACTTAACAAAATTTGATTAAAATGACTAAATTCACACATTTTTAAAGTTGAATGACTAAATTGGTCAAAAGTTTTGAAGAGGGACTAATTCCAAATTTCACTTAAACTTGAGGGACCAAAAACATATTTAACCCATTTTAAAAAAAAGAAAAAAAAAATATATATATATATATATATATATAAGAAAAAAATGTTGGGGGAGCCAACTCCCCCTTGTAATACTTAAGATCCACCAGTGTATGTAGGTCCAATGTTCTCAAGAGGTTGATAAATCTCAATGGCCATGGGTGTTGGATAATCTTTTCCTTGGTTTGCTCCACTTGTGCCCACTTTATGGTCATTTGCTCCAACTTCAATGTTTGTAGCTTGCTCTCCTTCAACCAGTCATGTGTTTCCTACCTTGGTGAATCTCATCTTGTGCATATTGAATGTGGAAACATGGTTCAACAGGCTAGTAGACTCCTCAAGCTCTCCTCAGTGAGCCTTTTTGCCTTCATCATATGGTCACGAATAGTGTATATCCAGTCAACTACCATACCATTTTGGATGCAATACATCACCACCAAGTCATCTTCATTCAAGGTTGCATGATTGCTCCGTCTAGGCATGATAATTTTGGTCACCACCATGGCTAGCAACCTTTCCTCCACACGAAGCCTTTCCACAGGGAAATTTCGAGTTTGCTTACCTTGATTACGCACACATTCGTTGAAATATTGGAGTTTGTTGAATTCATCCATTGCGGTTGTTTCACCCTTGCGAACTTGCACACCCATTTGCCTTAGGCCAGCCACATCCTTCCATGTTTGCCTAGAAATATCCATCTCAACACCTTTGACACTTGTTTAAGGATGTCATTGCTGAACTTGAGGTTGGCATAGAAGACCTTCACCAAGTCTGGATAGATCTAGCCCGAAAGTTCAAGGAAAGTCTTCAATTTTTTAGACTTGAGATGTTGCTCTAGAGTCCCAAAGTTCTCTACCCTCAACCATGACATGCGGAACACCTTAGGAAGTATGATTGGCTTCCTAGTGATCTCAATCAAAAAGGTTTGGATCCTATCTTTATGCCCTTCAAACCATGCTTCAAGCCTTCCATGATTCAAGGCAATGGGAAAGGATGGAGTAGGTGCGTTAGAGTTTTCTTCATCTGAGGGGGTTGTTCTTTGTCTTCTAAGCATGGTGAATAGAGATGGCAAATAAACTCATCCCCGTGGGTATTGCCCGAACCCGTTCCCGTTTTGATGGGGAATCCCCGCATTAACTGGGTATGGGTATGGGTATGGGGAATCCCCGATTTTTTCAGTTGGGTATGGGGATGGGTATGGGGATGTACATATCCCCGCCATAATACCCGTCCCCGCCATATCTTCATTCTCGTTTAAATTATTAAAATATTCACAATTAATTAAGTAACCATACTAGTGACATCTCTCTTGTTGAGAGGGTGTTAAAAGGTCAAGTTAGGAGTTCGATACCCACTGACAACAACCTGCCTTGCGAAGTGGGGGGACACTTAGGGCGAGGGGTTAGGGTGTATTGGGCTGCAGACCTGACACGGCCCTCTTGATAAGAGGGGTGTTATAAGATATTCTATTTTTTATTTCTTTTAATTATTTGGTTTGTCATGAAACTCATTCGCATCTCCAATATAATTTTTTATCTTATCATAACCTTTATGTAATTATGTTAAAATGATGTATGTTAATTAAAAAAATTTATGCCTCACGTTTGAATATTTCTATTATTTTTTAATATTTTTATTTATTATATATTTTCCTTTCACATGAGAATATTTATACTCTCGATTTAAGGTAATATAAAAAAAAATTCTTTACTTATTATTATTATTATTATTATTAATTTTTGTTTAATTTGAAGAACTCTTTTGTTTCATTAAAATGATTTTTTTTTCAACCATTGAGTATATATGTTGATTTTTGAAAAGTTTTCTTAGTTCTCTACGATATTTTTCATCTTATCATACCTTAATTATACATTTGATTTCCTTTGTGCGATTTCTTTCGATAGTCTCTCAAATTATTTCTAAAACACACATTTGTTAGTTTTTTAATATTTTTATTTTCATCATGTAGAATAATATTTCGATATATTCTATCTAATTATTTTTTATTTTATAACTCATTATTAATCATACTGTAATTTTTTCACTTTAAATTATGTTTGAAGTGGTTAAAATTAT
>Ga0214542_1006400_pt1 | contig 21516 bp, 16 predicted proteins | sample CNSS1metaG_FD_160096 | JGI IMG/M metagenome (GOLD analysis project Ga0214542, IMG submission 160096) | Root nodule microbial communities from cowpea collected in UCLA plant growth center, Los Angeles, California, USA - CNSS1 | ecosystem: Host-associated > Plants > Roots > Nodule | place: USA...
AGGTTTAATTCATCTTAAATGGAGATTCCATTGTATCTTTTCAAAATAATACTATATAATTTTTATACTTAGAAACTATATATATATATATATATATATATATATATGTGTGTGTGTGTGTGTGTAAAATCAATTCGGATGAGTTGGGTTTTAGATGAGTCGGGTTAAAAATCAACCTGTATTGAAATTTGTGAAAAAATTTTAACCTGATTCGAACCCGTGGTGAGCTGGGTTAACTCGCGGGTTTTAATTCATTTTGATAGTTCACAACAAATTGAATAGATAATAAATTTATTTAGGATAGGTTTATGAATTTGATATTATTTTAAAAAGTGAAATTTCTAACAATTACTTTTAAGAACTGATATTTTTAACAATTATTTTTTTAAAGATTTATGTGAATTCTTTCGGTAATTATTACTGGACAAATTTATAAAATATTACAAGCATTATTAAAATCTTTATGCATAGTATATTTTTATTTTCATTTCTCTAGTACATGGCTTCTATCTTTTACAAATGATTTATTGAACAAATTAATCCATCAAATATTCACTGAACGTAATTAATATAATCATTTATTTAATTATGTAAATAATTAATATAGATATTGTTTAATTATTTAATTGAAAATTTTTAAGGTAATATATCATATGCGACAAGAAGAGTTCGTTTTAAATATAAATTTATTCACTAAGTTAAGTTAAAACTGTAAACAGAAGTTTAAATAACGATAAATATTATTTTACTCGATAAAATGTATTCCCTTCGACTACCAATACAATTTTTTTTTATTTTAATGAGAAAAACTAACTTTATGAATAAATTTTTTATTTGAGCTTTAAAAATCTATCTACTTATCTATATATAAATATTATATTATACTTGTTATGGAAGACAGAAAATGTTATTATACTTACTAGAAAGAAACTAGGTTGTGATAGGAAGCAAAGTGAAATTGCTTGATAGGATTAATTATTTAGTCATGACGAAAATAGAAATTTGAGGACCACATTCGTGAAGAACACGAGAATAAAGACGGTGAAATAGATATGGCCACGAAAATATGCTCAAAACTTGTATAATATAATAAACAAAAATGGTTGAGAAATGAAGTGAGATATATTATTATAGCATCACTTGTAATTGTAAATGGCATCGAACTCAATTCACATGTTGTACGTTTCTTCCTTCAGTCTGTGTTTCCTGAATTCATCTCCCTTTCAACTTTCAAAGCTCTCACAACAATTTAAACCTCTGAATTCCATTCCTCTCAGTGGAAGAAAACAACACTGCAACATTGTTCGATTTCCCAGAGAAAGAATAAGGACCAGAGCAACCATTGATGATGTTGAAACAGACCAACTTTCCTCAACACCTATTGTTGAGAATGAGAAAGCCATAAAGGTACCATCTTATCCTTTGGGGTTCCCATTAATGTTTCAAGCTTTGTTTTTTCGTTTCTTAGATACTGTTGGAAAGTCTTCGGATTCACATTGAGTTCTCTAATGTTCAGCTTGAATTTCTACTCGCATGTTTTGTTTTGTGTTAAAAAAATTGATTCGGGGCTAGAATTGTTAATATAATTTCAGTATTTCCTTAGGATGTAGAGGATAGTGTGAAAGTGTTAAAAGATGCAGCTAAGACAAGAAAGGTTGCAGCAGAGGAGGTTCTTTCTGCACTGTCTATCATTGAGAAAGCAAAAATTGATCCTTCTGTTTTTTTTGAAACCCTTGGTGGCAATAAATCTCCTGGGAGGACCTGGATGCTGATTTTTACTGCCGAGGTTAACATAATTTTTTGGTAGCTTTTCATTTGGCTATAATTGTGTTTCTTATTATGCATGCTTGCGGTCATCTGCACTAAACAATGTCTGCTTTTGTGCTGAATTTTAGAAAAAATTAAAAGGTGGTCGGTATTTTCCTCTCACAGCAGTTCAGAGGTTTGATGCCACTGTAAGTCTCTTTCCATGAAACTATTCGTTCTTGTTGCATACTTGTCCGGTGTTTGTAGTCAAAACATCAAGTTTACTTTCATCTGTCTGTTGATAAATTTTTAATTTTTCATGTTATGAAGAGTGCTGGTAATACATTTTCTAACACTCTCTTTCTAACTCACTCTATTATTAGTTAAAATTTTTCGAAAATTACAAAATTATGAGTGTGGTTCATTAAAGAAGGTACGAGATCTACACAAATTTATCACTTTCAATAAATTTCGACCAACACTAATGAATGTGTTTCTTCTAGCTTTACATTTCTTGTGTGCTATTGAGTTTTGAACTGATGTTGTTTCTAGCTGGAAAAGCATGGGAAACCTTGAAACAAGAAACTTTGATGGGTGCTAAGAAAATGTGGTAAAGAATAAATGTTGTTTTAATCTTTAGCCTTTAGGGTATTGCTCTGTCGTCCATTAACTCATTCTCTGACCAACATTCAGTGTTCATTGCTTACTTCTGAAATTATTAATCTGTATCTGATTTCAAGTATGTTTCTATTATCTTTATCAGTTTTTGAATGCGTATATGATCTCAATCATCACACCATTTGGTTTCCCATCTCTTAAAACTCACACGAGTCACCTTGGGTTGGGCGAAAGCATTTTTTATTTGAATCCTTTGTGGAGGAGCGAATTTCCATCCTTTCTATCAGTTTTGGATCTAATTCATTTTTTTTAAACTTAATTTATTTAGTGAAGAGAGAGAACTGTTAACTTTGCATTGAATTGTGATGTAGCTACTTTTATCATCTTGATCTATGACTGTGAGGATTTAGGTTGTCTAGAAAAAGTACTTTATAAGTTAATTGAAAGTAGAAAGCTATTAGCTAAAAGTTGAGAACACATGGTTTATTGAATTAATTGGAAAAGTTGTATTCCTGTTGTCAGTTTCATTCTGTGTAAATTTTCTGTATGCCAAATCATTGTCTTTGAAGAAAAGCTTGGTGCTTCTGTCTAATTTGGAATATTAAGTTATGGTGATGAATTATTAGGCAAAGAGGATCGAAAATGGAGTATATCTTGGACCCATTGGACAGTTAACATTTGAAGGCAGACTTTCATGGAAAAAGAGAATACTGGCTTTTGTTTTTGAGAACATACGAGTAAAAGTTGGACCTTTTCAGCCTCTACAGATCAGTCTAGGAAAAAAGGAAGATAGGGAACCGGACACCAAGGATCCTTTCTTCATCTGGTTTTATGTTGATGAGGAAATTGCGGTTGCTCGAGGCCGGAGTGGAGGAACTGCATTCTGGTGCCGGTGTCGTCGTGTCAATAACTGATTCTAACTTTCTTTCTTTTGAACTCTCTTTTCAAATTCTGAATTTGGATGGAAAGATTCATGTATATATATATATATATGTAAGCATTTAACTTCAGTTGGAGGTAAACATAATTGTTCTTGTATATTGTATAGTTGTATTGAAGTTTGTGTGTTTCATGATATTACTGATGTTGGGGCATTTGTGAAGAAAGCATTATTCAACAACTAAAGGAAGAAAAAGGGAAGATTCACCAACAGGTCTGCTTACATAATTGAACAGGTTTCAGAATGTGTTTCATTCAAAGAAATTTTACTCAGTTCCTGCTGAAAATTATACTTACTACCTGTTCTGCTGTATTTTTGTCATCTTTCTTTCAAAGTGGATTGTAAAAGCTCTTCCACTCTCTTTGTTTCAAAGATGGTTTCTTGAATAAATGAAATGAAATACTTCCCCACTTTATAAGTTTTCTATTAATGGGATATGAAAGGATATATGTCTTCATTTGTGAAGATATACAACTTTTCATGGTGCTTCTGTCTAAATGTTTGTTCTAATTGAAGTAAAAGTAAAAGTTACACCTGTTAATATACACAATATTGAATTACTACTAATTAGCTTATTATAGTATTTATTCATCAAATATTTTCCATGGAATAATTTTATTTGAGTGTTAATAAAACTTTGCCTAAAGTTGAATTCAAACACTTAAGAAATATTTCTTATAATGAAGTAATGTGTGTGAGTTGCTTCTTATATCTATATAGTTTATTTCCACACCTTTCCATTGTAATGCCATGACAAAAATAACTTAAAATCTTTACATTAAAACACAATCTATCGGATTAAAAAAGATCTTTTCAGGATAGACTGATATTATATTTGAATATAAAGTTTAAAAGTTTAACTTGGCATAATCTTTAATCAGGAACTCCAACAAGAACATGTTATAGTATGTTGAACGACCATCATCCAGAATGTGATTGCAAGCCCAACAAGGACTACTAGTGCAACCAAAATCTTCCACAAGATTCCGAAGTGGCAGCTTCTTCAAGTTTAGTAGTGATTGTTCCGCAGCAGATTCTGAGGAAGTTTTCTTAAATCAATATTCTGAAAGGTTTTGAATTTTATGTTTTCGGATGAAGAATTCTGAAACAGTTAAAACCAATCACACTGAAATGTATTTCAAGAATTCTCGTTCTAAAATATATTCTTCATAATACTTCTATAATTTATAGAGATACAGAAAAAATTGGCACAATGTCTTGATCATCATAACATTTCTCCTCCAACCAAATCAACAAATATGCACAGACAGGCTGAAAAGAAAAGAAAAGAAAAGAAAAACATAAACTGGACTCAGTAAAGCTAAGCTACCCTTGTAAGGTTCAAATACATATGCCTATATAAGACTGACAAGTTTTATTGGCTTTTTCAAAAACATCAAATCTTGACACGACATTTACAAAATCTTGCATTCATAAATCTGCAGAAATGGTGTTGGTAGCCGAATTTTTGTACGAGACATGAATGCAAGAAATGTTCCTTGGCATAATAACAGCAAAAGAATGCAGATGCTATTTACTTTGCAAGATTGATATCTGGATTTCTCATAGTTTTGAGCCACATGTCAGCAACTATACGTGAAGAAATGCTCCACAACAGTTCTTGTTCCTTTGATGATGTTTGCTTCCCTTTCTTCCCTGCCTTTCCCAACCCATATGCAACCAACCACTGCATTGCAGTAAGTCTTTGCTTCCCACTGTCCCAAGCATTCTTCTTTATGGTACTCACCAACTTGAACCCCCCCACATGCATGCTTGCCACCTTGAACCTTTTCTCCTCCTCATTCCCCTTTCTGTCAGTACTTGTTGCATGAATCACCACAATCACAGGTCCCCCAACCGCTTCACAGCGTCTCAATGGATCCCTCAATTGGGCAACCAACAAGAGTGTCACCTTTTCTGGTTCACCATCAGAACCTGCACTACTTTTTTTGTAACTTTGGTTTCTGATCCATTCTTCAAGTGGAATAACTGAAGCCAGAATATCCTTTCCACCATCTCCTTTCTTAGCAGAAATATCAAATGGGGCTTCTTCATCAGCCATGTCAGCTTGAATTTTCAGTGCTTCAACTGTCATGGACTCAATCTTTTGCATTGCAAAAGCCAGAAGCTTCTCTGCAGTGAGTGGTTCCTCGTCAACATTCCAGAGTCCTGTGGTTATTCTCTCTTTCCTTCCTGAGCTCATGGCACTTCCAATGCTTCTCAAGGAAGAAACTATTCGAGCAGCACTGGAGCTGGCTCCTTCCTTGTTTCTTCCTTCTATGATGGCATTAGCAATGCCTTCAAAAGCAACCTGTTCTGCAGTTTTGCCTATTATTTCATCTATGGGCATTAAGGCCAATACCTTGGAGCTGAGTTCTTCAAAGCCAATCCCTGCTAATTTCTGAAACAACTCAAACCCTGTCAAGGATTGATGTGATGCTAGCACATAGGGCCTTGACATCTGCATGGCTAGCTTTGGAGTATCTTTTCTGGCCACAGCAATGTCCAGAGGGTTCATGGAAGTCAAGTAGCCTCCATCCTTTGTTTGAACTACACAACCTAATCCCTTTCCAAGATCAGGAAGATACACTTTGGACTCTCCATCTTCAGCAGAAGCATCATCGTGTCCTTCAAGATGAAGAGGCGGGATTTCAGGTTGATCGAATGAGTAAATACTGTTGTTGTCTTGATCCTCAAGCATCTGAAGAAACTCCCTTGTCACAGTTTCTTCATCTGCATCTAGCCTCTGTGGTTCTGTCTCTTCATCTATTTTCGCAAACTTATCATCTTCTCCCATCATAGACTCAAGAGCTTTTATCTGCTGAGCAATTGAATCAAGCTCGGTCAATCTAGTCAGGTGTACATGATCAAGTACCACTTCCTTGACAACTTCACTGGAAGCTGATTCCTCTTGTACAGGTTCCTCAGATTCCTCTTCTTCTGCATTTCCTTCCTTCTCTTGAACCTCTACTCCTTTATCCACAACCTCGAAATCTGGAAGTTCAAAATCCTCCACCTGTTCCTTACTACGTTCATCAACTTTCTGTGTAGAGGAAGATGAATCCTGAACCGGGTTTGGATCATCAAGATTCAAATCATCCATTCCTTGAATATCCTCTCTTATTCTCGACTGTGAAGGAGTCCATGAATCATTTTTATTTGCCATTCTAGGACTAGACATGCTGAATGATGTCTTGGATTGTTTACGAGCAAAAGAAGAGAGACTACCGAGCTTGCCAGAGCTGGACTTTGAATTGTCCACTTGATTATTGTATATATCAACTCCTCCATCTTTCTCCATGATCTGGAAACCCAGTTTGAGAACAAGTTCTCCTCCTTTTGCCTTCCCAGAAAGGTCAAAACTTGTGTCCCACTGCTTCACCCGGGTGCCTTGTTGGTTTTTCTCGACGGATTCTCTTATCAGCTCACTCAAGTCCACTGAGCTTCTTCCAAAATCTAGCTCCTTAGCATCAACAGCAAAAAGGTATATCCAAAAGGGGCGTGGCTCAAATTTGATCGTGCCTTGGTTGGAGGTGTGATAAACATGGCACCTGATGAAAAGGGTCTCTTCAAAATCTGCAGCTCCTTGTGCAACCCTTGATGGCATTGTCTTAACAGCACCATCCTTTGTTTCCTTTTTTCTAACACAAACGGATAATCGAAGTCCATTCATGGAAGAAGGAAGGCCTTGAGCTGTGACCACTTCAACAGAAAACAAACAGCTTAGTTTCTGCATTCCAATGTGAGATAAAGCCCGCATAGGCTTCCACTTCCAAATCCCTTTCTTATCACTGTCAGAAGGAGTTCTTGATATGTCATCGAGCTTTTTGCTTTCTGCCTTGGCAGAAGCATCGTCAGGCTTTGGTCTTGATCGCCATGGGGACATGGACATGCGCCGCAACCGAGCTCTGTTGATGCTTCCTTCATCATCTTTGGCATCTTCAACAGGCGGAGCTGAATTCCTCGGCAACACAAGAGAGGCTGTTCTTCTGGTTGTGGTGGTGTGCTGTTTGTAAAGGGATTCACTCAAAGCCTCAAGTTCTTCAAGAAGTTGTGCATTGGGGTTGCTCTTGGCATCTGCCATTACTAGTGAGTGAAGAAAGAGTTGCTGAGATGAATGGTGATGATGATGATGTTTAATAAGATAAGATGCTGCCTACATAGTTGGAAGGGGCATGATGAATGATGAATGATGATGATGGCTACTTCTTTCTGAACCAAGAAAATAGGATGAATTGTTTGTGGAGGATAGAGGGTGAACGGTGGCGTTGCATTGTGGCTTGACGAGTAAGACAATTTTGACAATGGCTCTCTAATAGACAGAATGGTCCCAAAGAATTTAATGTTGCTTTGTCCTCATTGTTTGCAAGTGCCAAGTGGCAAGTGACTGGCTTGTTGTTCAGAAAGTGAAACCTACCCTGCAATTTCGTTGCAAATCTGATCAATTAAAAATAAAAACGTTGCAGCATGCAGATAAGGAACATTTTCTGGTATCTTCTTTTCGTTTCTTTTAGGAAGAACTCGGTGCTTATTGTTACTTCTGAGATTGCCATGTTGTTTTTGTTTTTGACCACGTTTTCTTAGCTATCTTCTCATAGTTTATGCTTATAGCACTTACGTGTTGAAGCCTAACCAGAATCAATTTTTCACATGTCTCTTTCAACTGTCATATAGATAGATGCTGCTATATTTCTATTTCTGAATGAATTATCTGAAAACAAAATGAAGAGTGCAAGAAAAAAGTGGTATAGATTCTATAGAATTAGGTGTTTATGTGAGAAAAAATTTTCGAAATGAACCTCAAATTTGTCGAATCACTGGACTAGTCTATGAATACAATAGATATTAGATAGTTTGTGTCCGAGATTCTGATGTCAAGCTTCTGGTCTTTAGGCACATAACACAACACAGAGGCAAAGAGAATCGCAAACTTTACATTGAATCTATGATGAGATGAAGCAAAACTGCATTAAATAATCTTCAAGAGTCTTTATGAATATAAACACCGTTCAATCTTCTCATTAAACAGCAAATACTCACCTGAACTCAGAAAATTAAAATTCTTTCATTCTATTGTCTTCATAAGTAGCCATAATGACTAATGCAGATTTTCTTAAAGTTTCTTGAACTATTGGTTCTAGGTCCGTCTATTTAATGATTCATTTGTCATTATTCTATGAAAAAAAAGTCACTAGCTCAAGAGCATTTTTTCTTTTAAATAGATTAATAATAATAAAAAAAGGTATGCATAATGAATTTGATTCTCAGAAGTTGCTAACAGAAACGAAACTAAGCGAAAACAGTGGTAGATATTTCCTTTTATTTTTTCCAAACCGATAAATTATCATTATTTTATCGCCAAGTAATTCACACTGGGTATATTTACCGTCTTATTTAAACACACATATCTATAAGACAAAAATATGTATTATATTTTAGCTTTAAAAATTAATTTTGCTTATTTTTAAGTATTAAGAGAAGAACTATTAAAGTGATGAAATAGACAGAACGATCGAAATTAACTTTCATGTACAAAAAATTTCATTTTGTATTTATGAAATTTTTCTTGCCCATTACACGTATGGACATGGACCACCCTTTGTCCAGAGTTTTCTCAATCAAATGGTAACCAACAAAACAATATAATTTTGGAGAATAGAATTGTCAAATTAATTAAAGTCGCCACATTCTCAAATTAATTAAAAATATAAATATAATCATGATTTAATCAATACTAAACCTCCTTCGATTTCTTTATTAATTCTTTATGACGCTCTCTCACGCTCCCTGTATTCGCTTTTACTTTCAGGTTTCAGCCACTGCAGCTGTTTTCACTTCTTCAATCTTCATGTTTCAACAGCCTTCTTCGTTAAATTAAATCATAGACTTTGCCCATTTTCTGATAAAACCCTAATTTGATCCAAATGACCCACTTGTAAATTCTCGATTTTAAATTTCGTTTGTAAGAACTTCAACTCCAAAGTATGGAACAAACAATGGCAGCCCCGGATCCGTCCAAAAAAGTGGCTGATAGATATCTGAAGCGTGAAGTTCTTGGTGAAGGTACCTATGGAGTTGTGTACAAAGCCATTGATACCCACGTAATCTCCCGAAACTTTCTTCTTCAATTATGCGAATTCGAGACTGAAGAGTCAATTTTTCCCCTATTCGCTTTTATGGGTTGTGAGAATTGGGTCTTTACTTTCACTTGGTGCAAAGAAAATTGCTGAATCGGAGTAAAATAGATATTCGTGTATGGCCTTAGAGATGTAGGAAGGGAAGATGCCTTTATTTGCTTTGGGTTCCTGGCTTTAATTCAAGGTGTTTATTTTAACAATTTACTTTTGGGGTTTGTTACTTTATCATGTCTGCTTCAAGCAATTATTTAGGAAGAAGCATATGCTTGTGTCATTGGGTATGAGGAAGTAGTACTTCTTAACTTTTATTTAGTGATCGTATGAATACAGGGGAGGAAAGCCTGAGAGCTGAAAACTTCTTAATTAGCTTCAGTATAGGTTTGGTAAAGTTATGACTTTTGTTTTTTGTGTAACTTGCAAAAATGTATCCAGGAGATAGGTATGGACAAGGCATTTGTTCAATAATGAAAATGATGGTAATATTATGATGTGGTATTCTTATAGAGATGAATTCATTGTGTTGACAGACAGGACAGACGGTTGCAATTAAGAAAATTCGGCTTGGCAAGCAGAAAGAAGGGGTAAATTTTACAGCTCTTAGAGAAATAAAGCTTCTTAAAGAGCTTAAGGATCCTAATATTGTTGAATTGATAGATGCATTCCCACATAAAGGGAATTTGCATCTTGTGTTTGAATTCATGGAGACGGACCTTGAAGCTGTCATACGAGACCGAAATATTTTTCTTTCACCGGCTGATACAAAATCCTATCTTCAAATGACGCTAAAAGGTCTTGCTTATTGCCACAAGAAATGGGTTTTGCATAGGTACAGTAATTTCTTTTTATGCTTGTTTGCTCGTTCAAAGTTGTTACATGACGCAGGTGCTGAGCTCAAAAGTTTGCTTTCACATTTTCAGGGATATGAAGCCAAATAATTTATTGATAGGATCTAATGGACTGCTGAAACTTGCAGATTTTGGCTTAGCACGGATGTTTGGAAGCCCAGATAGAAGGTTCACTCATCAGGTCTGCTTCTTTATATGGCATGTGGGTCCCATTGAGTTTGAGTTTCACTGTGTTAGCAGCAGTCAGTAATTTGAATTCAGGTTCTTTATCTAGGTGCTCATTTCTTTCGAACAAAACTCAGGTTTTGCTACAATCTGTGAACTTGAAAGTCAAATCATTTCGTTGATGATCCTACTTGCTACCAATTATTTTGCATTAAGTAGTGAAGTTTCCTATAATATTGATTAGAGTTTGCAGAATTAGAAAGTAATATACCTTATAGTCAAGCCTCGTGATTTGGTAGTCACAGGTTCTAGTCGTGGAGATAGTCTCTTTGCACACAGGACTAAGGATTCATATGCATATATGATATATCTACCCACCTAATGGTAGGAACTCATGCATTGGGATGCCCTTTCTTACATTGCTTTTAAACTTAGGAACCGGGGGAAGATAATTGAAGACCCAAAAATTGGAGCATTGAAGTAGAAATATACTAAATTCTGCTGAATCTTTTCTAGGATTGTGGTTCTCTGTGGTAACTGAATATTGTGGTGACATTCATGCCGTAAAAGTGCTACCTGCATGTTATTGAACATCTTTCATCTTATGTTGTGTATTTTCACTTTTTATTGGTGAATTGGGTTTCTAGTTATTGGACAGATAACACTTGTGCTTATTATATATGCATGAATAGGTTTTCGCTCGGTGGTATAGAGCTCCTGAGCTATTATTTGGTGCCAAGCAATATGGTTCTGGGGTTGATGTCTGGGCTTTAGCTTGTGTATTTGCCGAACTTCTTCTCCGTCGACCCTTTTTGCAGGTAAAAGAATTTTACATGATTGATGTTCTGAAGTAGATGGGCTTTGACATAAAGTGTAGTCCATTTATTTGAACATGCTGTTCATTTAACTTTATCAAACAGTTGAGATTAAGTTTTATCTGTCTGAAAATCCTAAATCATTCAAAATGTTTTAACTGAGCTTGAATAAGGTCTGAAGCTGTAGGCTAAGATTTTTGTATTCATAATTTTTATTTGAGTTTCCATTTATTCCTTCTCTGTATTTTGTGACTAGATTGTTTTAATACAATTTCCAAGATAGTTCATTTGCATTGATTGAATTTCTTCATTTTCATTTTGTATTTAAATAGTTAATCATGTTTCTTATTGCTTTTTCACTAGTTTGTTACTATCATTTGGTAGGGTACAAGTGACATCGATCAATTAGGAAAGATTTTTTCGGCATTTGGCACTCCAACAGCTTCTCAGTGGCCTGATATGGTATACCTGCCTGATTACGTCGAATACCAATATGTTCCTGCACCCCCTCTGCGTTCTTTATTTCCAATGGCAACTGATGATGCTTTAGATTTGTTATCAAAGATGTTTACATATGATCCAAAAGCTAGAATTTCAGTGCAGCAGGCACTAGAGCATAGGTACATGCCTTCAGCATCCCATTAAGATACCAATAACTTTCTTTTCTCCATAATTAATCTCTCTTCTTCCACTTTAGGTACTTTTCTTCTGCTCCTCTGCCTTCAGATCCAGACAAGCTCCCTAGACCTGCTCCTAAGAAGGAACCTAAGGCTTCTGATTTCAATTTACAGGAGGCTCCTACTGTATTATCACCTCCAAGGAAGTCTAGGAGAGTGATGCCAGAACGTGATGGGTTTGAAGGTAATTCCCAGCAAGCAGATAAGGTTGATGGCGGTTTTGGTGATTTCAGACAGACAACTGATGATAATTCAGGCAAGAATGAATCAGCTCCAATGTCTGTAGATTTTTCTATCTTTGGATTAAAACCTCCAAATAGACCAACAATTAACAGGTATAATAGTATTGATCGTCTAATCAATTTCAAAATGGCCTAATAGTTTGTAATTTTAACAGAGTCAAACATAAAATTATCCTGCTAAGTTCACAGGTATTGGAAGACAAAAAGGCGAGGCTTATGTAGAACCATATTAAAAGTATCTTAGAATATTTTTCTGGCAAAGTTGCCGATTAACAATGATAAAGTTGTAATATGTACAACAAACACTATATGTTCAATGCTAACACAATATGTTGTAATTCCTAGGTAGTGGAAGAATGTGTCAGTTATTCCTTATCTTTTCTTTTCTACATGTAAATGGTGTTATTTAACTTAGTTCTTTTGTTTTGTTCTGCAGTGCTGATAGAACACATTTAAAAAGAAAATTAGATCTAGAATTTCAACAGCCAGAATGAATATTCTGTGGCCAGCTAAGTCACACAAGCTTATGGAGGATAAAATACATTTGAAGAAAAGTGGTGAATTCTCGAACTTGTTAGTATGCCATTCTTTATCTGTTTCTCTGTGTGCTGCTACAACAAATGTGTAACTGAAGAAGTCACCGAAGAATAGTTGTAGTTCAGATACATAAAAGTAACTGCTATAGAAAAAAAAACATATAATATCACACATTCGTTCTGGTTCCGCTTGTACATTTTTGCTCTTTACATTTTCAGAGAACTTGTATACTTGAGTTCATGGAAAACATTGAGACTGAGGGAATATTCTCGAACTTTTGCTGTACGTGACGCTTGAAAAACAATAAATTTTGGGGGAACTTCATTTAAACATAAATTTGTTATCGAACATAAGAAATTTTATATTCATGTGGAGGAGTGTGGATTCAGACTGTATGCTTTAGACAGTGGAATTCCAATTTTACTGTTGAATGATTTTTACCTTTTCTTTTTGGTGTTTTTTATATTCATTATGGTGGCTGACTCAATTGATTCAATGATGATGTCTATAATATTTCTGATGCTTCTGTTTGGGTTTAAATTTAGCTAGAAGTTTTTAATGAGGATGGGACGAGCAAGAATGAAATTAGTGGATGTTATGTAGTTTTGGGTTATATATTCTTTCATATATGGATTATGTTTCATAGTTATTGAGAGATTGTGATTCTATATATATATATGGTATGAGTTTTACACATATAAGGTATTTGACACCACTTTAATCCCAAAACCTTAAAACAATGGCGTTATGGGTCTTTATTCTTATATAGTGTTTAACTTTGTCTATTCTATTCAATGTGGGACTTTGACTTACACTTGGACTATTCCCAACAATCTCCCCTCAAGGGTGAGTCCCTTGTTTTTTTTTTTTTTTTCTTTTCATTTTTTCCTTTTTTTTTTTTTTTTTTTCATATGATATATTTCCCTTCAGGTTCACATTTTCACGGGTTTATTAGTTGAAGTTTACTGAAAAACATGTGGGATTTATTCTTTACTTCATTAGTAACATTCACAATTTCAAGATTTTCAAAAAGAAAAAAAAATTGATAATAGTGTGTTTGAATAGAATATGTTAACAATTCTCTTTGTTGAAATAATGATGAAACTCATTCAGAATTAAATAGTCATTTTGAGTGGTTATTCGGACCAGAATGATAAAACCAACCAATAACAATAACTGATGAGGGACAAGTTCCGGTTTCTAATGTGGTATTACACACTCTCTGGTAGTTGGCGAGATGGCTGAACGTTCAACTCTGCTTTGAGCTTTCCTTGCCTAAGAATTCATCAAGAGTTGTGTAAATGTAACAAAAGGACAGAGAAATTGAAAGCAGAGAAGAACAAAAATCAGCACATAAACGTTGAGAAGTTTGAAGTTGCTCACTTGTTCCTCCATATCAGTTCGAAAAGCAATGACTATGTAAAACAACACTTGCACAACAAATGCTAAAATTATCCCCAACCAAAGCCCCTGTGTGATATAAGAACCGTTAACATCCACAAGGCAAAAAAATGGCAGATTCTGCATGTTTACTATGACAAAGTTTTAACCTTGGCTTTCATGTGTACAACAAATGCTAATACTACAGCAGAAGGAACCCCCACAAGATAAAACGATGCAAGATTCACACAGGCACCAATCTTTTGCCACCCACATCCTGCAAGAATGCCTGATTGTTGTGGACTCACAAATTGAAACTATTAGTTTGTGAATAAATAATTCCAAGGGAAGAAATTATTTCAAATCCATCAATTTCCTGCAAGATTTTAGATTGGTGGAAAGAAGTGTTTAACCATTTTTCTTACATTTTTCATATTAGGTCAGATATGCGTGACTCAAATTTGGTTGTCATAGAACTTATTCATGAAAAAGATCGATCAGTTTTAAGTGCAACTGATTTAAAAAAAAAATGAGTCGGTTTGTCTTCTCTACCACATGACCGGTTGGCCTGACAAAGAACAATGTTACGTCCCAAAGCATAATTTCTTCCAGGCTCTTCCTTATTAAAGTGTAGTGACGAAAGTAATTTTAAAATTCTTACACTTGTTTTCAGAAGAAAGTACTCTGGAATGCATTAAAAAAAATAGATTACATGAAGTATTATGAAAAAATATGTTGTGAAATAAGGATTAAGAATTCATTTAGAATTGATACTCAATTATTCCATATTTTTAATCCCAAAACATTTCATAATAAATTTTTCATGACGGAACAATTTAAAATATACTTCAAAATATTCCTTCAGGATCTGTCATGAAAACTTCAAAACTGAAACTTTCGGACAACAACCTTCCAGAATAGTTTATTTTCTTAGAATGGAAAGGATTTGGACTTCTGTAGCAGATAGGATGAAACTAGTGATGAAGGAAGTGAGATAAGTACCTGAAAGTGCACTTTGGATCCCATCTAGAAAGCTAGAAATTGCCAAAGTTGGCATCATGAGGGACACGTATCTGATTACCTCTTTGTCATCACTGTAAACATGCCCCCACACATTCCGCAGAAGAATCATTGCTGAAACTAAAACCATCCCTTCAATGAAGGCCATTGACAGCACCACCCTAACTGCTACACTTGCAGCTTTTGGATTTCCACCCCCCAGTTCATTGGAGACTCTAATACTAAGAAATAAAACATCAAATTCACTTTCAAGTTCTGTGACTATGAATTTCATATTAAAAGTGAAATTTTTTGAATAAGTGAACAATTGCACAAAAATTACCTTACAGCAGCACTGAATCCAAAAGGGATCATCCAAGCCAGACCAAAAGTATTAAGGCTGGAAAGATAGCAAACACATATTATTGTATAATAAAAAGTAAAAAAACATTCTTGGTTTTGTGAGTTTATATAGTTCAGAACAAACCATATTGCAAGCACCGAAGTTTCTAATATTGGGTTAGGAAGAAGACCAGACATGAGGACCATCAGTTCAAATGTCCACACTTTCAAGCTGTTCATTTTTCATAGCAAACACAAAAATGCTGCATCAGAACTCCACAAAATATAGGTCAGAGCACGTCATTGCTTGGGAGCAATGTTTTAAAAAACAATCATGATCACAATATGGACAGCAAGGTTTTAAAAAACAATCATGATCACAAACTGACACCACGGTCACAATTTAAAACCTTGATGTGGAGTGCTAAAGAAGATTTACCAGAGCATAAGAGCAGAAGGAACAGCGAGTTTAAGGAATTCAGGTAGGTTGTGGAAGGCCATCTTTGAAAAGCCTGTCCAAGATTGTTTGCATGAAGAAGAGAACCTCACATAAAGGAAAATCAAGATTGCATTTACCCAGTAAGATATGGAATTGGCCAAGGCTGCTCCTCTGCTTCCAAGCCCTGACTTGAAAACCAAAAGCCAACAGAAAGGGACATGCAGCACTGCTGCAATTCCAGAAGTTACCACCATTGGTAGCACAATGTTTTGGGTTTGCAAGAACTTGAGCATGCACTGAAGAAGACCATAAGCAAATAAACTTGGGATCATGTAACGGGCATACGAGCCAGCTTCCTCGGATATTGCCTTGTCCTGATGCATGGCCTTTAGAATTGGCTCTGTGTTGGCCCAGATCATGGCAATGAACACACTCATAGTTAAAACCACAAGCATGGATCTCTGCATGTATATGCCAAGCATATGGTACTGTCCTGCCCCATTTGACTGACCACAAAACGTGTCCAGTGCAGTGGCCAACCCCATCTGATTGAAAAAATTTGCTTCAGTTGAAACGTACAAAGATTGAAACTTTAACAAGTGAATAAAAATAGTACTCAGACCAATTTAACCATTGGTGTGCGCACTTGTTGTGTTCGATGATGCAAATAAAGTTTGGAAAAAAGTGTGGTGTGGAAGCTAGTTACCAATAAGTTGAAGCCTGTGACTGATGCGAAAGAAGTGGCCATGGTTGCACCATCAAGAGGAAGGGTACCAAGATGGCCAACAAACATCACAGAGATTGTTTGCAGAATGTATTGTAAAATTCCAACTGAGAAAAGAGGCACTGCTAACCGTAGCTGCCTCTTCAGTTCTTCCACCTCTTCCCTTCTCCTTATTCTCATGTTTTCTCCTTCTGTCTGTTTTCAATCTTCTTCAGACACATATATTCGGTCTTGTTTCAGTTTCATGTATATCTGTTTGTATATCTACGTGATAAGGAATTCACGTAGAAGACTCCATACTTTCCAATTACGTATAGTATACAAATGGCAAAAAAGTATTTTAAGGTTTCAACAAGTTCTCTAAGATCTTATTTTTTTTGTTTGAATATTTAATAAATTATAAAATTTAAATTTAGTTTCCTAGAAAAAGTATTTATTTATATATTTTTAATATTGAATTCTCTTTTTAATTGATTTCTCAAATATTTTTAAATTTGTCTTTTGATTTCTCACTTTGTTTATTGTCACAAAAACACTTATAATCACCATTTGGAGTGAGCTCAAAGTCCTTGACCTTGAGTACTTTATTATACCACATTTAACAGTGTAACCAACGCATGAATAAGAAGTTGATGATTGTCAAAGGAGACAAAGATGTTACATATTGAAAAAACTTAATGCTATATTGCTATTTAAAAGCTACAAACATATATAGGAAGATATCTTCGTGTGATAAACTTGTGTTTGGTTGAATGCAAGGTTAATTAGATTCTCTTGAAACTTTCTCCATTATGAGACTATTAACCCTGCTGTCATTGAATTGTACACTCTTTCTTTAGCCTTCTTTGCCTGAAAATGAAAGCCGATTCCAGAAAAACACAACCACATCAGAATAAGAATTTAAAGGAAGAAGCTGAAGATAAAACAAAAAAGGCAAAAGTTTACCTCTTGGTCCCAGTCAGTGCGTGTTGTGATTACAAAAAGGCATGACACCTGAACAACAAGTGCACATATGATCCCCAGCCAAAGCCCCTATAAAATGTAGAGTCTCAAAATTTTTATGAAAATCACCAAAGTGAGAAGACTTATTCAGAAAAAAAATTTACTTGCTCACCTTCCCACCAATGTGCATGACAAAAGAAAAGAAGATAGCAGATGGAATCCCAACTAAATAGTATGACCCAAGATTAATGAAAGCCCCTTTCTTTTGCCAACCACATCCTCTAGCTGTGCCTGAATTAATGTCAAAAAATGATGTTTATTCTTCAAGAAAATTAGTTATAAGCAACATTGTTTCCACACATAGCAGATATTTATTTGTATTGAACACATAATTTCGGAATTGCAATTTGCAAGCAACCTTTCGACTGAGTGAAAAAAATGTTACTGCATTTTGTGTTTGAAGATTTGCTATTTCAGACATGCCTCTGCTAGGACAGAAATGAAAGAAATATAAAAACTAGAAGAACCTGAAAGAACACACTGTAGTGCATCCAGGAAAATGGATAACGCAAGAATTGGCAACATGATAGCTACATATTGGACCACTTCCACTTCATTACTATATGCATAGCCCCAAATATTGCGCAGTAGTATCATCACTGCTCCAATTAAAGTTCCCTCAATAATTGCCATTATAAAGACAAAGTACACAGCTAAGCGTGCTGCTCGAGGGTGACCAGCTCCTAGCTCATTTGAGACACGAGTGCTGCAAAGAATCATGCAGTGTATTACTACAACAACCACACCTATACAGAAGCAAAAAGACAAGTAATAAAAGGTAAAGTACGAAGAGAACAGAAAACTCTGACAACCTGGTCTTTAGAAAATTGATCTTGTGTTTGAAAAGATTGCAATGCAATGGTAACTCACCTTACAGCTCCACTGAGTCCAAAGGGGATCATCCAAACAGTTGTCGAAGTATTCAGACTGATTAACCAGAAATTAGCCACTGTTAGAGTGCATTAGAAAGAGCGTTTCTAGTTTTCTCCTCAATATAATATAAAACTACTGTATCAAAATGTATGTTAAATATGATACTGTGATACGGACTAACCATATAGAAAGCACTGATGCTTCTAATTTTGGATTTGGAAGAAGGCCAGAGAGGAGAACCATCATTTCAAATGACCACATCTCCAAGCTGTTCGAGATATTATAAATAAAAAATGGAAAAAGAGACTCAGTGTCTTTTGAACAAATAACTGCGTAGGATTGAGGAAAACAATGCAACTTTGACATGAAAGATTGTTGATAAAAATGTGTGAAGAGAATATACCAAACCATAACAGCAGAAGGTATTGCGAGTCTAAGAAAAGAAGGGATGCCATGCAATGCCTCTTTCGTTTTTGAACATGAAGGAGAAAACTTGACGTAGAGTATCAGGATCAAGACATTTATCCAATAGGATATAGCATTTGCTATGGCAGCTCCTCTGTTCCCCAGTCCAGATTTGAATACCATGGTCCAACATATAGCAATATGGAGTAAAGTAGTGACTCCAGAACTTAACACCATTGGAAATACAATATTTTGAGTCTGCAAAAATCTGTTCAGGCACTGAAGAAGGCCATAGGCAAAAAGGCTTGGAATCATAAGCCTAGCATATTGTCCAGCTTCTGCAGATATTTCAGGATCTTGACCAAAGGCAATTAGAATGGATCCTGTGTTTGCCCAAATAAATGCAAGGTGTATGCTAACAATCATAAGAACAAGCATAGCCCTCTGCATGTGTATGCCTAACATATAGTGCTGCTTTGCTCCATATGATTGGCCACACAAGGTATCTAAAGCACTAGCCATCCCCACCTATTGGAACAAAAACACAAACATGTCTCAGACAAAACAATATGCAGTGTTGTTGAGCTACACATTCTGTAACACAGAAAACCAATGACAGCAGAACTCACCAATAAACTAAAACCAGTGACAGAGGCAAAGGAAGTAGCCATTGAAGCAGCAGAGAGTGGCAATTGGCCGAGATGCCCCACAAACATTACAGATATAATTTGTAGGGAATAATTTAATATAGAAACAGATACTAAAGGCCCTGCTAGCCATAACTGTTTCCTCACTTCTTCATAGAGTTCAGCTCTCTCTATTGCCTTGTCCTTGTTCAGTTGTATGCTATCAACTTTGAGCCTATCTTCCACTGTGATATGTATCAATGGAGATTCTATACATGCCTTTTGATCTTCTCTATCCATTGCTTTGTTGGAAGACACAGACACGAGGTAAGGCACCATTAATAGCAAACTAGTAAACTTAACACAGAAAGAGTTAAAAAGAGATATTTATAAGAAATGACACAGGAATAGATACACTAGTACACTGTCTTCTTGTCATGCTTTTAGATATTTAATTTCTGTCTCTTTAGATAAACTCCTTTTGTGTCAGAAAAGAAAACTAAGTTAATGAAATGAAATAAGTCATATTCTTATATTCTTTTAATATAACCATTTTTACATGAATGAGTTGTTTATATGTATATATTAAAAGTGTTTAATAATTAAAATGTTTTCATATTTTAAATAAATTAGTTTTAACAAGTCACTTTTAGTGTTTATCAATTAATTAATTAATTATTGTATTCATATTTCAAATGGTTTGAATAATCTAATATGGTTTCAATCAATTTTAGATATTCATACCATCGTTCGTTCGTGTTATCCGATAAATTATAAATTAATTCAAGCTTAAAAAATAAATTTTAGATATCCATACGATCACACTCAATGTCTTATATTTGAAATTCTTTTTTGAAAATTAGAAAATGATTTTCTGTATTACCTTACTGAAAATTAATTTTAAATGTGTATTTCACATTGTATAATTTTGAATATAAATTTTGTACTCTGATTATGTATTTTGGAATATCTCTAAATTATATATTCGGGAACCTAAAATAAAAATAGAAAGTAAAATTGAAAATTTTAAATTTACGAGAGTGCAGGATGAAATTATGAAAATAGAGGAATAACCAGCCTAACTTTTTGTAAAGAAAAATGAAAAGCGTGATTCAAAATTATTTAAGCCCGTGGCTCATAACTTACGAATAAAAAGTAAAAAGGGTCAACTTTTACTATTCATGATAAGATTTTAAATTTATATTTTAACATTATAAATTTGGGAAACTTTTATGTTAAATTTTTTAGAGATAATATAATTAAGTCAATAAACCAAGTGGCCATGATTTTTGTGTTGATTACATTTTTAAGTAAAAAAAGTTATAAATCAATTATTAAATATAATTCTTTATCTAATAATTAATGCTCGATCTAATAATTACCACAAAATCTAAAATTACAGTTCCGTTTACGCTTAAACAATTAACGTGATATATATATATATATATATAATGATTATAAATAACATATTATAAAACAATAAATACTCGCATATGAGGATATATCAATTTGTTTTTTCAAAATGTACTTAAATAGATGACTCTATCTTCTAACAAAAGAATAAGTAAATATTCTACTAAAAATATGTACTTTTTAATAGTATATTTTTGTTTCTTTACTCTTATTTTTTATATCTTATAATAACATCGAACATCAAAGATGATAGTATATTAGAGATGACAAATAAATCCATCCCCGTAGGTATTATCTAAACTCGTCCCCGTTTTGACAAGGAATTCCCGCATTGACTGGGTATGAGTATGGGTATGGAGAATTCCCGACTTTTTCAGTTGGGTATGGGGATGGGTATGGAGATGGGTATGGGGATGTACATATCCTCGCCATAATACCCGTCCCCGCCATATCTCCATTCTCGTTTAAATTATTAAAATATTCACATAACCTTTTATATATATATATATATATATATATATATATATATATATATATATATATATATATATATATATTTTTTTTTTTTTTTTTTTTTCTTTATAATTTTTT
>Ga0214542_1006404_pt1 | contig 21508 bp, 7 predicted proteins | sample CNSS1metaG_FD_160096 | JGI IMG/M metagenome (GOLD analysis project Ga0214542, IMG submission 160096) | Root nodule microbial communities from cowpea collected in UCLA plant growth center, Los Angeles, California, USA - CNSS1 | ecosystem: Host-associated > Plants > Roots > Nodule | place: USA...
TTACTCAATAATAAAATTAAATAAAATTAAAATTATTCAAAATCGTAAATAACTAAAATTTTAATTATTCTAAATTTTACTTTTTTAAAATTATAATTAATTAAAATTAATAATAATTAAAATTAATAATAATTAAAATTAATTAATATCAAAATTAAGTAAAAAAATTACGGAACACGTCATTACGTTATTACGGAAGTGGAACTCGCCTACGGAAGTGGAACTCGCCTACGGAAGTGGCGTACGGAAGTCGCATACGGAAGTCGCGTCATACTCTACGGAAGTCATATGCTCTTACGGAAATCAATAATGTTTACTTTCACGGAACTCAATTTTAACTACGGAAGTCGACTTCCGGTATTGATGGCTTACGGAAGTCGACTTTCGTAAGTGCCATTTTTTTTTTGCTTCCCAACCTGGTTCTATGAAGTCCACGACTTCCGGGTTTGTGTTTTTATAGATCTATATTCAAATAAAAAATAATAACTACATACAGCAAACATGGCAGAAACAATCAAAAAATTAAAAGTTTAAAATATACAATAGGATAGCTTTACTTACCTGTTGGAGAGGAATGGTGAAGGGAAGAGGAAGAGCGGACAAAAAAATAGAAGGAGTGGGGCACGACAATGAGGCACATTAGAGAGGTGAGTGGGGCAGATGAGAGATTGGGGGGTGTGCGGCAGCTAGGGTTGAGTGAAAACAAGTGAAGCATTAAATAGGAGAGAGAAATATAGATTAATTGATTTAAAATTTAAAAATACTAAAAGGGTAGTTTTGAAATTTATGAAAAGTTTGGAGGTGCAGAAGAAATATTGGCGGTGCAGGAAAAAAACCCCTAAATGTATACAAAAAGTCCAAATAATTTTCATATAGTTGGACTTAACTGACGAAAGTGGTCCATTATACATTGAGTTGTATTGTAACAGCATTGGTTGTGATTGGGTTCGTTCTCCCTGCACCCTTTGATTTCCTCCTGCAAATCTTCATAATTTTTTGAAAATGTCAAAAGTAGTTGTCCATGAAATTTTGTTGCAAGAACTCTGATTAAGCTGGGCCATAACACAAGAGGGCTCATACATTCCATTGGGCCATATCCAACAAAACCTGACGTTTTAATAATATCTATGATTTTGATTAAACTATACAAAACGAATGTTTTAGGTAGTTACTTGTCTCAAAATTGCAATTGAGAATAACTTTTTTTATAAGAATGAGAATTGTGGATCTTAAGGCATAAATTAAAATGTATAAATAATAATACATTAAAAATATGCATATATTAAAAATGTCAATAATATATATATATATATATATATATATATATATATATATATATATATATATATATATATTCATATTCATTTTAGAGTCATTCTATAATATTTTAATTTTTTTCAATGTAAGAATATTTTAATAATCACATTCCAATCAATATTTTATTTAACTGTAGGCATAAAAGTATGTCTTATTTAAGATTTAAAATATTAAATTTATTTTATGTCAACCTATTCTAATAAAATATCTTACAAAACTCATATCTTAAATTTTTTACTCTTAGAATAAATTTTCTTAATATTCTTAAGACTTAAATTTGTTTGATACAAACTTGATGTTATAACTTTTTAACATATTAGAATAATTCACCCATTTTGTTAGATTGGACATAAATCTTATTTTTTTTATCTTTCCAATTATCTTAATAATTCATTCAATAACAATTTTTAAATAATTCATTAATGTATCATACTGGGGATGGGTATAATGTCCTCAAAAAAATTGAGGTTTTTCTTAGATATTTGAAAAAGAAAGTGCATTACATGAAATCCGAAAAGAAGAAAACATCACATGTGAGTGTAACTTTTTTGTTAATATTGAAAAAGTGAAAAAGACTGATTTTGGTAAAAGATAATTTTGAAAACAATATTCTTATCTCCCTTATGTTTGTAATAAAATTATATTTATGTATAGAGATGACAAATAAAGCTGAACCCATTCCCGTTTTAATGACGAATTCCCGCATTGACTAGGTATATGTATGGGTATGGGCAGTGGCTAATCTTGACGAAAATTGTTGGAAAATCCAAAATAATACATAAAACATTTATACATTTAATTATTGTCACTAGTAAAATAAAAATGAATACATAATTTAGTATAACAATAACTAAAAAAGAAATCACACATATCTAAAAAAATGTCAAAAAAAAAATTCAATGATAATCAAACCACACTTAAAATCCAGTTATAAAAAAATAAAGTACAATATTTTTTTCTATGTTCATAAAAAAAAATTAATATACAAGAGACTGATTAAATAAATGATTAAACTAATATTTTATTAAGTGAGACAAGAGAGAATTACCTTTATTTCTTCCAGAATGAAAGAAAACCGTTGAGAGATGAGAGCAAAAATAATAGATCTTTTTCTCTTCAAAAACAAAAGAAATTAGGTAAGAACAATTTGTGAGAAAATCAAGACATATAATGGAACCACGATTAAAATTCGATTATAAAAAAACACACAACATAATATTTCTTCTTCTATGTTCATAAAATAAAAAATTAATATAAAATAGACTTATTAAATAAATTAGTAAACTAATATTTCACTATCAATTGAGACCAAAGAATTATCTTCTTTTTTTTCTCCCTCGAGAATGGAAGAGAACAGAGAAAAAAATAAGAGCAAAGATAATAAATTTTTTTTCTCTTCAAAAACAAAAGAAAACAGCTGAGAATGAGATATGAGAACAATTTGTGAGAAACTCAAGACATATAATGGAACCACAATTAATATTCGGTTATAAAAAAACACATAGTACAATATTTTTTCTTTTATATTCATGAAATAAACAATTAATATAAAAGAGAAAATGGGTATGGGGGTATGTGTATGAGATTATACCCGTTACCCGGAATGGGGATGAAACAAAAGTTTAATACCTATTGAATTTTGGTATGCGGATGAATTTTTTTTAATGAGGATCAGTATGAGATTACGAAACCAGTTCCCGTCCCGTCCGTTGTCATCCCTATTTATATACCTTTCAACTTTTAAATACACATTCATATCTCTTATAATTCTATAATAAATGAAATTTTCGTAACTTAATTTTTTTAAAAATAAAATATTTATTAGAATGTTTTTAAAATTATAAAAATTAAAGTATTTTTCATAAAATTTAATAATTTAATTGTACCAGAATTACTATCATTTTCTAAAGTCATACTAATTCACACATTCTGAAAATGATATATGATATAAAAATTATGTTTCTTTTTTATTTTATATTAAAAGGAATATGAGTGTTTATTTACTATATAAAAAATCTTTTATTAATGATCAATTTTAGGATGAAAATAATTAATTATTATAGTGATCAATTTAAATACAAATTTATAAAGTAAAATTTATTGATAACTAAAATAGTTTCTAAACTGGTCTTGAAATTGGTCATTATATAAAATTGGTCTCTAAATTAGTCAATAACATTAGCTAACGGAGTTTTAGCTACACAAAATATTGATTTCTAAATTTGTACTTAAATTTTTTTTTTCTATTGTTAAAACCTTGGTAGATAATGGCAGTGAAGTGATCAATTTAGAGACTAATTCACTATGTCGACCGATTTAAAAATTATTTTAGTTACCAATAATTTGTACTTTTTGAATTGATATCTTCATTGGTCACTTTTTGTCATTAAAATTGGTCATTAATAAGATATTTCCCTGTAATAATTTAATGAGTAAGTATATTTTGTTCAATTACTTTATTTATTATATATATATATATATATATATATATATATATATATATTTCCTTTTTGTTTTTCTAGATTAATAAAAATAAATTTGAACAACAATCCAAATATAGGCTAATATTAGGCAAGCGAATGTCTTCAATACATTATTTGATTATAGTCAAACCTATCAATCACCTTTTGACAATTGTTTTTTTTTTTTTCAAAAAAAAGGGGTAGGCTCAGTATAAGAAAAATTGTAAGGAATTTTAGAAAATTAATATAAGACAAAAATAAATGAATAAATTTTCCTAAAAGCTAAATTATTTTATATATAAGTTAATTGGTTGAAGTTCTCTGTTTTTATTTTAATTTTAATTTTTAATTTGTATTTAAATCAAGTTTAAGTCAGGGAGGAATCCATTTTTCTTTACTTTTCTCCTTAAAAAAGTTGTGATTATTTTTTTGAAACAAATCCTTTATTTTCAATATACTTTTTTTATACTTATAAAATGTATATTTTGAAATGATTTTGTTTTAAAATGAAGTGAAAATGTTTTATCAATATTTTTCTAAATTGAAAATAGAGAATTTCATTATGAGTTGGTATTTTAATGTTTGCTTAAATCAATTAGTGAATATTAAAATAATGAGTAAAAAATAAGTATAAATATTGAAAGGGACTTAATGTTAATCTCTCTTGTGAATACATTGTAACTTTCTCTTACAATCACTAATATAACATTTTTTTTTTATCTTATTGTATAAGGTCATTGTAACTAAGTAATATTTTTGAGATAAGACTTAGAGGTGTCTAAATAAATTTTAATTTTTACGTTTGAATCGATCATTTTAGTTTGTTTTAATAAAATAAAATATGTACATTTTTTATTTAGGTCATATCAATTACTTTTATTTTTATTTTTAAGTAAAATGATTTGATATACAAGTTAATAATGTATATACTTTAATAAAATAATAATACTTCTATTCTTTAAATATAATCATTATATATATATATATATATATATATATATATATATATATATATATATATATATATATATATATTAGAAATAACAAGTAAAATTGTCAAGTTGGATTTAAGGAATCTAAGTAAATGCGGACTAGTTTGTCTTTGGCCCATGCAGACTGTACATTATGTGGGATGGGACAGTGGGCTAAAATACTTAGTGTAAGTCACGCTTCTTTTTGTGAACCCTAAGTCAATATGGTTCATCCTGCATTATCATCCTTAGATTAGGTATATAAACATTACTTGAAATTCAAGTTAAATATGAACTAAAGTAGGGATGAATATTATAGTTATTTAATATATATATATATATATATATATATCATTTTTAAGGATGCTTAAATAGTTTAAATATTTTTTTTACGGTTAGACTTGCCTAAAACTCAAAAGCTTGGTAAAACTTACTACCACACTAACTTGTGTACATAGTTATAAGATGTTGGAGCTTTGAGAAAAAAGTTCATATTTGTAGCTTAGACAAAAATACTTTGACACTCAAAAAGTATTTTTTATTTTATTTTTTTATTTATATATAATAAAAAAATTTCAATTTTTAAGTATCAACAATGGGAACAAGTTATAAAACAATTATAATGAAGCTCTATGCTTACATTTTGAACACATAATATTTATCATTTGAACCGACAACATAATATAACTAGTGTATAAAACTAATGTGGAGAAAGGATTAAAGACTAACTTTTAATCATTGTCATTGTCATGAAGATCCTTTAATGTGTTTTTTCGTTTCAAACTTTCACTTTCTAAACTTTGATGAACTTTGATGGTATAATATACAGTAGAAGAAACAAAAGCATAGAGTACCTATGAAATTTATAGAGTTCCCTATCCATCACAGAGTAATTGCTATAATAAATTGTTGTCAATTATATTATATGGGATTAAATTATCAAAATTTATGCAATAATTATAAAATTGATTGATAAATGGACCACATCAATGAAAATAATTAACTATGTGAATATCTCATATCCCACATATCACATATTTGAGAAGTTAACATAGTGCTTATACTATCACTACAAAAAATTATGTAAATTATGATGGCGATTTTATTGTAGCGGTTATTTAAAACCATAATTGTTTATAATATAATATTACATTTTCTGAATTGTTATTTTTCATGTGAATGTAGCGGTTTTAATTGTCATTTTTTTTTATTTTGAAGAAGTGCCAATTTATATGTATTGTTGTCTAATTCAATTATTTATACTTTCATTCTTTACTCATTGTACGCACCAGATGTTGGGAGTGATGTGCCATCTCCAAATTATGTAATCAAATCAAGTGGTAGGAGAAAAATATGTTAGGATTAGGATAAAAACTTCGGTTGTAGAATTGCATGATGAATTTGTAATGTTGTCTTTTTTTTTATACTTGAACATGGTACTCTCATGTAATTTTGTTATGTTTGATGAAATATAATGTTAAATTTTTTTAGTGTCATTTTTTTATATATTTTAAATTTTTATTATTAAAAATACATTTTATTGAATTATGAAATTATAAATATATGTGGATAATAATAAATAATAAAATATTTAAATCATGACAAATGATAATAGTAACAATTATGAATGTTGTAATATAATGTGAAATGTAACGTTTTTAAGTGTCACTTTTTAAATTTTCACAATTTTAATTGTCGCAATTTACTCTACAAAATTGTCACTTTATACAATGTAAAGAGTGATGTTGTGGCTGTTCATTTGAAACCACCATATTATACTTGGTGACACAAATTGCGGTGGTTTTTGAAAATAATCGCTGCAATTTACACTATTTTTTATAGTGTCGTTATAACTCAATGCTTTTGACTCAATTGTCTATATTATAATAAGGCTTAATGCTAAAACACAACATTTACCTAGTGTAATGCTTGTACTAGGTATAAGTTGACTTTGTGATTCAATATTATTATTATAATGAAGCTTGAGAATGAGCTAAAGATACGATTAAGGTGTGAGGTCGAGCTTAAGATCTTCAATATGTGAGCTAAGTTAAAGATACTCGAAGTGTGAAGTTGAGTTAAAAACACTCAAGGTATGAAGAAAAGCTAATATGTCCAATATGCAAGGTTGAGTTAAAGGTGTTTGAGGTGTAAGGATAGTGAATGTGTGATATCAAGTTAGGTATGCTTAAGGTACATAGCTAATGTAAATACTCTAGACATGGAGATAAAATATGTTGAAGAGATAATGATAGAGGACTCTCCATGGAAACCATGCAAGACGAATTAGAAGAGAAATCATGGCAATTCAAGGGGCCTATGGCAAGGTCAAGAAGTTAAAAGATTGAAGAACAAATATCTTCAAGACTTATGATGATACAACAAGTTAAAAATTCTCATAACATTAAGATCATGACTTATAGTTCACTTTTAGCATAAATAGTTGGGCCTATTTTTTAGCATCATCTTTAATTCTGTTTTATTTTTTAAGTTGGTTGTTGAGCCTTTATAGGTGGTCCTATTTTTTTTATCATATCTTTTGATATGTTTGGATATATTTGGATATCTTTTGATATTTTGGATATCTTTTTATATCTTTTTATATTTGGATATCTTTTAATATCTTTTGATATTTTATTCCATTATTATCTTTTATCTTTTAAGGCCTATAAATATCAAGGTCTATAACAATTGTAATCACTATTCAGTCATTAATAAAATTAGTTCATCAAAGAGAGGATTATCTTGATTCTTGGCTTAGGCCTAAAGGTTCTTATCAAAGACATGGGTCTTGTGGCAAATCCTTCTTGACTTATTAAAGACTGAGTTCTTTGTGGCGTCAATATTATTAGGTTCTTATTAAAGACATGAATCTTTGGTGAACCTTCGTTAGACTTATCAATCTCGATCATGACGTCTTGACTTATCAATCCTGTATTGGATTGTGGCGTCTTGACTTATCTATCGTTGATTGTGGAGTCTACTCTTTTGATTGGGTTCTTATCAAAGAGGAACCTCTTTGTGGCGAATCTTCCTTTTCTTATCAATCTGTTAGATTGTGACGCATTCCATCTCTGTCTTATTCCGTGTTCTTTACTTTTATTCTAATTGTTATTTACAAAATATATTCAAATTCAGAAAAGATTGTCATCTTTCTAGTAAGGATTGTATTAGATAAGGTTGGACTAAAAATGCTCAATATGTAAAGTTGAGTTAAACATGTTATAGGTGTTGTATAAAGTTAAAAATGTTGCATGCATGAAGTCAAATACTCAAGACATAATGTTTAGCTAGATATGTTCAAAAACCTCTTTGTGACGAATCTTCCTTTTCTTATCAATCTGCTAGATTGTGACGCATTCCATCTCTGTCTTATTCCGTGTTCTTTACTTTTATTCTAATTGTTATTTATAAAATATATTCAAATTCAGAAAAGATTGTCATCTTTCTAGTAAGGATTGTATTAGATAAGGTTGGGCTAAAAATGCTCAATATGTAAAGCTGAGTTAAACATGTTATAGGTGTTGTATAAAGTTAAAAATGTTGCATGCATGAAGTCAAATACTCAAGACATAATGTTTAGCTAGATATGTTCAAAATGTGAGTAAAACTAAAAATACTCAATCAAGACACCGTAAGGACAAAACTATAATGAAAATATCAAAGCTCCAAACAAGATACTACTTGAAACGTAATAATTCGTCTCAATGTGGGAACAATTACTTTGTTTTAGTACAAACATCTTAACAATTTAGAATAATGATACTATTTGTGGGATCAAATATGATGGTATCTGTAAGTCTTTGACAAATGACTTTGTTTATATATGTTCAACATTTTGTATTGTTTATGAATTGAAACAAGAGTAATATATAAATACTCTACTTTTTTAACCCAAAAATATGTCTTTTAAAGACAAAACATGACAGAATTATTAAACTTCAGAATGAATAATATCTTGAATATGAAAATTAATCCTAACAATATTGTGTGAAAAAAAAAAAATAGTTTCATACTACTTCAACTCCTTAACTTTCAACTAAAATAGTAATTTTTTTCCCGTTTAATGTCAAATATAAGATGCTAATATTAATAAGTGTTGAAAGGTATTCTTAATAGAAATCTCCAAGCAACCTTTTGGTGTACTTTAGCATATAATGGCAGGTAACTAATGAAAAGTAAAAAAAAAAAAAAAAAAAAAAAAAAAAAAAAACTTGCGTTTTAGAACAACCAAATCAATGTTTGGTGAAACGGAAATAATTAGAAGGTGAGAAAAATAAAAAAATAAGTTGATAAAAAAAAGTTAAGAAATGATATTAAATATATAGTTGTTTAGTTAATTAAAAGTATATAAGAAATAGAATACAAAGACATTTAAAAATCATGTGATTTAATTGATTACAATTATATATATATATATATATATATATATATATATATATATATTATATTTTAATAAAATATTCAATTTTACCCATATCTACATACAAAATAATTTAAATTGATCAAATGAAAAATAAACAGGTTTACATAAAATATAAATAGACTATTTCATTACAATTTCGTGTCCCATGATAACTAAAAAATACAACTAAAATTTAATTTTTATAATAAAATTAATTAAAATGATATTATTAAAATGTATATTAAAATTATAAAAAATTATATACATAAAAGTAATTTTATTAATGTTTATCATACATTAAAAAAACTTGTATCTATAAAAATAAAATTAAAATTACAATGAAATAGAAATAAATTAATAATTATTAAATAGTTTAATTTTAATTTTAAAAAATGGGATTTTAATTTATAAAATAAAAATACTTTAAAATTTTATAAGTAGTTTTTTAAATAATATAGAAACTAAAATTTCGGTTAATAACTATAAATATATAAAAGTAAAAGATAAAAAAAAAAGTAAAAATAAAAACAATAAATTAAATAAAATCTATTATATTTGAAATTGTTTTATGTATGAACTATTTTTAACCTCTTACTTCAAGGATAATAAGGTAATTCTATTTTTAAAAGGAATTTTTGAAAATAGATACATTGAGTATCAATATTTAAATGTGCGTGGAGTCGTAGTTTGTTAAAAAAATATAAAGTTCAGGATACATCGAGTATTTTAACTTATTGATTTGTTTAGTATAATTCGCTCTCGAAATGGATTAATAGGCTAGGTAGGACTAAATTGCATCGCTAAAAAAAAATGCATTATAGTTCTCTGTTTTCTTGTCTGCATTTAGTATTTGTTAATTGTTATAGTTTTTTTTTTACTTACAATAATTTATTTTATATTTTATTTCTCATGAAAGATTTAACTTTGGCATATTTATTTGATATAAATGTTAATCATATGTTTACTTAACTTATTCAATTTCATTGTTGATATTAAAATATTAAAATAAGATTATTTTTATAATATAAATGCAGTTATTTATAAGATTTTGCTTATGCAAATTAATTCTAAATCCATGAGTCAATCATTATACAAAGTGGACTAACATAACTAACCCACAATTCTTATGTAAGACAGATCATCCTAATTCACTTTTAGCGGACCAGGTCTAAATTAAGAATGTCAATACGGAACGATCCATGCAGACCAACCCGTAGATCCACAAAAAAAAGTGCAAGACATGTTAAGTATTTTAGTCCATTGGTCCGCTTAGGCCCGTTCCATATAACCCACAGCCGTGCAGACTAACGACGGTATGATATGCATTTGGACTGTATAGTATACATTACTTAAATTCCTAAAAGCCAATAGTTCTAGTACAACATTGTCTATTTTTCTTCTAAATAACCTGTCCATTTGCTTCCTTCTTCTGTCTATCCAAAAAAATAGCTTGTTCATTCGAGTCTAATCCATCCAAAAGTAGTTTCCTCATTCACATTTCTTTTCTTGTTTTAGTCCACTTCAAAGCAATATCTATTTTTAATTGGCTTGTACTTAAAAATAAAAAAAATTATGAATATTATTTATTCAAAGAATTTGACCTAAAGAAATTAATTATTATTTCTAATAATTTAAAAAATAATAAAATAGTTATTAAAATTCTTATGGAAACTACATCATGGTTCATGAATTTGCTGACCAGACATTATACGAATAAAGTCAGATAAATTAACTCTAAATTTTTATATGAGACAGGTCAAATATTGGAAGGACCAAAACATGACATAGTGACTCATATTTCTATCCCTAAAAGCAAGCCGAATCGACTCATATTATCATCCCTACGAGTTTATACCTCCCATTACCCACCATATTTCAACATTGACATAAACAGTTTTTCTGTTGTGTTTCACTTTTTGGTTTTAAAATTTGAACATGGATGAGAAGCGGTGGCACACACATGTATAAGTATTTAAAATTTAGACACAGTAAACAGTGGAAAAGTGATCTGATTGGTTGTTATGTGATGCATATATATCCATATGATCGAGCATGGTCTCACAAAGCACAGGCTGTCAGCTGTTTTCTCACGACACATGGCGAACACCACTGATCCCTTTGGACCACAGCTCCCACGTGGCTGTGGCCACCCTTGCCGGCCGGCGGCACCGCCACCTGGACCCTCTTAGACGACCAAGTTGAGGACCACCTTTGAGGCTTAGCACACACACACCCCTTTCATGTCGTAGCTACCACTCCCATTTTGTTCTCACAACTCCTCTGCTTTCAATTATTTCATGCCCTTTTCCCCATGGGCCCTTCCCCCCCTAACCTCAACACTCACCACACCCATAATTTTAAATGCTTTTCTTCCTTTCACTTTCCCTTTTCCCTTTATTTTCCCTTCCTTTTCCTAACCTACTTAACACCCCCACATACACACATTACAGCTTTTTATCATAACCACCAACATCAGCAAAACCTAAAAACCTTTTTTTTCTTTTAATTTTTAAAGAAAATTATATTTTCAAAAGTGTTAATGAAGAGTTTATTCTGATAAATTTGATATCTAAAGGGTGGAGTGATGGTGGACCCATGCTGTAATGATCCAAAAGAAAGTGACATGTAGAGAAGGACATGGATGTCTGCTTCTCTTGTCCCAAGAACAACAACCCATCATATTCAATTGATACAGAGGATGATATCTACATGGTGCCTCTAACTGCCTAATTAATTACATAGGGTATAAAATTAGAGTCTACACTGTCCTACCTCCATGTAAGAGAAATAATAGTCAAAACCTTCAAAATCCAGTTTTGGCATTTTCCCCTAACACAAACATTGCTACATCTACACCATCATATATTCGCTCCTTCCTTTCAAATGATTCATTACTTCCTACTTATATATAATATTTATATATATTATTTTTTCCGGTTGGTTTGTCTCAACATGAATACGAAGACAAAAAAATCATTGATCTGTTTGAGAAATTAAACAAAACCTAATTATATAAAATTAATACGTATATATCTTTGTTTGACTATAAAAATAAACTATGGTACGAAGCATATCTGGTACTTTGTTCCTTCAAAAACAACAACTTGTTTCTTTCTCTAAAATAAGCACGAGTCTTGGACGACTCTGTTTGAGGCATGAATAACATTAATTATAAATATGGTGATAACATGTTGATATTATTTTATGATTGTTTTCATAGTATACGTCTCTACCTAAGTAGGGTTCAACGTTTTGCACGAATGAGGTGTGAGGAGCAAGTATATTTTAAGAAGAAACTAGGGTTTGGTGATGCGAGAGCTCCATGGATCTTAATTTTAAAGCAAGAAAGCCAATCCTTGGTTGTTAACTCCATGGAGTGTTAAGAAATGCCTCATTTCAGGAAAATTTCGGTTAGGCCTTAACATCAGTAGGTATGGATTTTCGTCTATTATTAAATACTTATAATATCCTACCAAGTACGATTTAACAAGCAAGTTGATTATCCTATTTTCAAAAGTAAACAAACGCACACAAACACAACTATATTAATATCAATCTTAATTATTTCACTTATTTATATACCTAAGACTTCACTTTTCATCAAGTAATAGCTCCTATTTTTACTAAAAGATCCATTATATAGATAATTTATTTTTATTTTTACAAAATTAATTGTTTTACTATATACAAATATAAATATGATTTCATTAATGGTTTGGTGTTTTAATTTTTTTAGTTGGTTTTAATATTTATTTATTTGATGATAATATGTTTTCGTGATGTGATTTACTTTTATATATTACATCATTACTAAAAAGAAATAAAATTTAAATTTTTAAGTCAACAAAAAATATTGTTTGACAAGCTAAAACAATGTAAAGTCTTCTTTAATTATAATGACTATAAATACACCTTACCTAAATTTATTAGTTTCTAGCTTGCTTAATTAGGAAAAACAAAACAGGCTTAATGAGCGGATTCAAATTGCAAAAAACACCCTTTTGTCACATCTGGTTAACAAGGTTGGTTTGAGAATATTTTCAAATTAAAAGAAAGAAAGAAAAAACCAAGAAAAATAGATCATAATCTATATCTAGGTAGTTGAAAAAACCTCTTTTGCAGTGATTTCTAATTATTCGGTAGCAGAAATATGTTGTTCCCCAACATTCTATTCTGGAACTAGGGCAAAATCTATGAATACAGAGAGCAAAGTCTACCTACAACCAGAGGGGAAAAAATGTGATATTTAATAGACCCAGTTAATATGTATTGGTTTCTCCAAGGTCTCATCAGTGTAAGTAAATCATATGTGGGTCTTAATTTCCTTAACTGAGCAAGAACAGAAGAAAGAAAGTAATTGTAGGACCACACCCTTTAACAAAATTGAAATAGTTTGTCCCTTGTGTTGGACTTTGGTTATGACTGTATATATAAATATTCAGGTACAGTAACAAAGAACAAACTAGCTTTGAAACTTAGAAACTCACATCAGAGAGGAAACCTAGTTTATTCTTCCTTAATGAAAATTATGGTTATAATAATAATTAAAAATAGATACAAGAAAGAGGCAAAACTAATTAGAAAGGGTTTGGTAGAGAAGAGAAAGAGGGTACGTATAAGGGCAGGCCAGGTGCAAAAGTTGGCATTATAGTAGTACAAATGATTAGGTCAAAACTCGAAAAACTAGAAAGAAAGGAAGTGAGGTTGTGGTCACAAGTGTGTAAATGTAAGTGTGCTCTAAAGTAAGAAGAAAAAGGAGAAGAATCTAGAAAAGGAAAGAAGAGAAGAGGGAGGGACCATGCATCCATTGTGAAACAGAGCGTGGGTGGCATTCTGTTTATCATCCATTTATTTATTTGCATATTATTAGAGATAGAAAGTGATTAGATAGATAGATATAGAGAGAAAGGGCTATGATTTGTGAGGCTCTGAAGTGTGAAGTAATAGATGATGAGTGATGAGTTTCTTTTGTCGTGCTCCACCTTTTGCTTTGCACAATTTCCTTTTCCATCTCCATTGGGAAAAAAAGGAGACAGTTACAATTTGGCGTTGACGCTTCCTCGTACATCAGTTTGTTTTTGTACTTTTCTCCTCCTCACTCTTTCTCCTTTCATTTTTTTATTTTCCTTTCCTAATTATTGCTCTCCTCCTACCTTTCTCTTTTTCTTATCTTCTCTTCCCCTTTTTTACTTTCCATTTCAAGCAACATGAATGGACGTCAAATTAACTTAATTTTCAGTCTTCCATTCTTGTCTTTTCTTGTCTTTTAAGTCTAAATGCTTATCAAATCAAATACTAACTCTATGTTTTAGTACCATGTTTGCCTCATTCTGATTCTATTTTTTACAAATTATATAGTTGAATAATTTGATTGAGAAGACAATTTGAATGCACTCATGACAGGGCAATCTCGTGTTTCTTGTCAATTCTCATGTACAATGCAAGAAAGAGATAAAAAAAGAACTTCCCTTGTAGAGTGAAATGATAAAAATAAAAAAAACTGACAAAAATAACTCAAAACTTGAAAAAAAAAAGAGTAAGAGACAAGAGTTGAAAAAATAGGGTATACTACTTGAAAAACAAAGATTTCCTTTTCATATTAGATAAAATGAAAAAAAAAATGTCCTTTGTTAATTAGGACTGAACTTTATTCTTTAAAATAAAATCTTTTCACACAAACTTCTAAATCAATTTTATATTTATAAAAGTAAACATATATTTAATCCACAGGAAAGAAGTGTCATTTTTTTAATCTATTCAAATTCCTTTTAGATAAAGTAAAAAAATAAAATCCTTTGCCAATAAAAATAATTAGAAATCTTTTGAGCAATAAAATAATAATATGTGTGTCTGGTACAAGGAGTACCAAAACTCTTTTGCTAGGAACAAAAATGCACAAGTCAAGAACAAGTTTACAAAACACTTTACAAACAAAAACAAAATCTCAAAAAATTCTTATCCAAGAATGTTATACCTTGTTGCTACAATAAACTAATCATCATTAATTGACCTCCTTCATAACTGATATATAGTACCTTGGATATGTTAGAATTATCTCTATCCACTATGTATCTTCAATAGCCTCCCAAATATATTTCTTAATTGGGAAATGATCCATAAAAATCATATTTTTGTTCTCAATATTTATTCAACACTAAATAAGAAAGTATTTTTATTTTAAAATACAAAATAAATTGAGATTAATAAAGTAAAAAATTTAAAATAATATTTCATTATATATATATATATATAAATTGTCCTAAATTTTCAAAAACATGACTGACATATACCAACAAATTTCAAGACTATCATAGCTCTTATATCACCATTATCAACCACGGATAATTTTAGCGGTAATAAAAATTATAAATTATTTATGAATTTATTATCGACAAATATTTTTATTAGTAATTAAAAATTTTAAATTTATCAGTAAAATTTATAGACAAATTCTATTTTAGTGAATAATCTAGTGTTTAATTTGTTGCTTTTGTTGAAATTATTTGTTGCTACTTTGATTTATTGAATGGTAAATATTTTTGTTTGTAGTTTTAAATTAAAAAAAAATGTACATATAACTCTTTATATATATATATATATATATATATATATATTAAGTTATAAATGAGTGTTAATAATAAAAAGTGTGAAATCCTTATGGTTAAAGTTCTTTCTAAGAAAATAAAGAAAGTTTTACAAGGTGTGGTTAACCACTCTTAAAGCAATTAGTGTGTATAAGGAAGTAAACTAAGAGGTGTTAGTGGTAAATTAGGTGGTGAGTGGGACTAGAAGAGAAAAGAAAACCACATAGTTGACTTTTAGAAAATAGAAAATATGTGATTCTGTCAATTGGTATACATATATATATATATATATATATATATATATATATATATATATATATAACACTAAAGTTTATTGACATTCATGCAATTCAATTAATAAATTGATTCGGTCCATTGTTTACACTTAAATTTGAATTTTTAGATAATTATAATAAGAGAAATTATATTAATCTTAAATATGTGGATAACTCTTTGTTTTCTTATATTTCCTTTTTCGATCTTTATTATTGACATTTGAAAATTGACTAAGATACGTTTCATATTATAAAATTTTAGGAAAAAACTTACGCTTTGATTTCAAAATGACAAAAAAAAAATCATATAACGTCTTTATTCTTTGATTTTCATTATTTAATGTTACCTTTTCAATATATAAAAATATTGATATTGAGTTTGACTAACTAATTGGTAAATAATTATTGAGTATGATAAAAATATGCATTTTTTAAAGTTTTACAACGTCTAGGATAAGTTATGGAGTGAGTGTGGGTAATTGTATAATCACTCTAAGTCCATGATGTTTCTTATTCTGGTCAAATACACTTTAAACTTGTATTTGACTTTTCTTATACTCTTGTAGTGAAGTGTTGTGAAGTTTGGATTTAATTCTTGCTTTGGAAGGTCTAAGTGTAATTTGGGGTAAAAGGCATGGGAGGGTAGCCAATGCATTGTATAAATTTTCATAGTGTTAATCTCTAGTTGTCTTTAGATAAAAGTTATGGTTTTCCTCCAGTTTTGGGGTTTCCATGTTCCTTGTGTTATTCTTGTTGTGTTCCTTGTGTTGATCTTATTTATCTGTTAATAGGATGATTCTTGAGGATAAAAACGATAATATTCTTCATTGATGATGTATTAGTGGTATCAAGAGCTATAGTTCAGTAGAGATTAATTTTTTATTGTTGGAGAATCATCATTGGTTGTTAAGATTGCAATGGCATTTGCAAGTGTGGTCAAATGTGACTTAGAGAAATATGATGGAAGGGTGAATTTGGGCTTCTGGTAAACTCAAGTCAAAGATGTATTGATTCAATATGGATTACATAAGGTGTTGAAAGGAATAACTTCTAACTTGAAGGAAGAAGAATGGGAGGAGCTACTAGTGCAATTCGTTTCTGTTTGGCTAAGAATGTTCTTGCAAACATATAGAAAATGATGACGACAAAGAAATTTTTGGAGAAATTCAAAGGCTTATATAAAGCAAAGGGCATATCAAATAAGTTGTTATTGAAGGAAAAGTTTCATAACCTACGCATGAGTAATGATACGAAAGTCTTTGATCATCTTAGCAATATTAATGAAATTATTTTTGAATTAGAGGCAATTGGATTTAAGGTTGAAGAAGAAGATATAGTATTAAGACTCATGTGATCTCTACTATTCTCCTATGATCTTATCAAGCCTATCTTGATGTATGACAAAGAAACTTTGAGTTATGATGAAATTGCTAATATGATCGTTTCTGAAAAAGGAGGATTGATAGTAAATAAAGCATGACAAGAGACTCAATTATAATTGTTAGAAATGGGACACATGGAAAAAAAAATGAAAGTGTTATGCTGATAGTGTGGAAAGCCAAAACCGATATTATTTTGAAATAAGTCTCTCTCTGTGTTCAAAAGGGGGAAAAGCAAGGCATGTATACATGCCTAAAAGAAACTAAAAATAAATAAACTATTTTAACAGTATAGGTGGAGGCAGCAGAGCTTGATTGATTATGAGTATTGAGCGAGGATTTATATTGGTTATTTTGACAAGCCGAAAAGCATTCCTCATTTATAATTTTTTATATGAAAACCTTAATACATTATCTTCCCATCTTTAAAACATCAATAAATCTTCCTCCCCAAAAGTTATTAGAATTTCGTTGACAAAAACATTCTTATATATCACTCCACACATCTTGTTCATGTATATAAAAACGTTTGAAATTCTATATTCCTATTTACCAGTAAAGATACAATCAAATCAAATAGTGAATCTAATTACATGTTTTTAACAATACTAGTTATAAGGTAAGGTTTGAGCATCTAATCACTTGTACATCGTGAGTAAGTGCAAACGACACAAACAAACAAGTAAGAAATATATACATTGGACATCATCCAATATTATAAAATATCTTATTCTCAAATTAGAATCAGAATATATATAATAAGAGTTTTTTCTAATAAATATGAATGTATTACAATTTTTTGTTTAAATTTTTCTTTTAAAAACTAATCTTTTGCATCATATTAAAACCCACTAAGTCAACCTTAATAATGTTATAATGTAGTCGATATTAATATTCAAAAACTATTTTTTTTTATAGTGAAAATTTCAAACAATTAATTTTTCATCGGTTTTTTAACTAATAAGAGTGGACCAAACATATACTAATTAACTTTGGCATTAACCTTTTTCAATTACTCATGAGGTTCATTTTAGTGTAAGTCAAATTAACATAACTTATTGTTGATCACCATGGCATTGACACTTATGTTTATCTTCAAAAAATAATCAAATAATAACAAATAATCAATATGTTGGTCACAAGAGATGATTACATGACTGACACTAAAGTTATATTTAAAATGTGCTTTGGAAAGTTAACATTACATTTTGACCAAATCTCTTTGTGAACTGCAAGGCTCAACGGAAGTTATCGAACATTCTAAAAATTGTGTCTCGGCATATCTAATACACGCTACATTTTTAATAAAAAACAAAGGCCATATAAAAAAAAAAAAAAAAACTTTTAGAAGCACATAACCACGAAAAAAATTGTTTTAGAAATTAAAATCAAATACAAAATTTTTATACTCCTAATAATCATATTTAACCTTGACGAAAAATATTTGTGATTCTTAATCTGAAAACAATATTTTTCACCTTACATAGTAACCATCAATCCATGTAATTTGTTATTATAAAACAGAGACATGCAAAATTTTCCAAAAGTAGAGAGACTCTGCATAGAAAAGACAATTCATGGGAGAAATCAAAATCCAATCTAGCATAAGGTTTAATTAAGGATGGGAACAAAAGACAAAGACAAATTGAAGAGAATGAACGTGCAATAAAAAACAATTGCACGCATGTGGTATTTGGCCATATCTCGTGATGCACATTTCATTAATTGATCTTGTGTATTGCCTTGAATATTTCAATCACCCCTATGGCCTTAACTTCTATATAAAATTAATCTTGGGGACAGAATATGTGTACTTGCAAAAGAACAATTAGCCATGATTAGTCAACGTAATAATAGAAGAAGAAGAAAAAAAAAGTGAATCATTATTAGATTCTAAAATAAAACTTTTGGGTGAAGCTAAAGTGTAACTCTTTCCCCACTAAAATATATACTTAGCTAGAAGCTACCATCAACATCGCAAACAACCTAAACATATATACACACACTAACATTTTATATATTTATGTCACACCAAGCACCACACTAACAAGTTCATGAGTCTTAACCAAATCATTATCATTATTAATTAAATTGTGCACTTCCTTGACATTTATGATTATGTCTCTATTCACATTTTTGCTACTTCCAAAACCAACAACAAACCCAACTTCTTCTCCATGGTAGAACATTAGTGGTGGTGTTAAGATTTAGAATTCATAGTGTCCTGTGAAAAGGTGAAGTTTAACTTTGAAAAAGTACATGGCATCAATTATGAGTAGCGATGTCAGCGTAACGGATAGGATACAGGTAGTAACTTCCACGTACCATACACGTTGGATAAATATTCATGGGTACCATAGGTATTTACAAAAGAAAAATTTTAAATTTAATAACATACTATAAATTCAAATAAAAATACAATGTATAACATTTATAAATTTCAAATAAAGTGAAAATAACCCATTTAAATAATATTGAATGACAGTTTGCAAAAAATAGAGATTTTTTAAAAGCAATTGATAAAAAATTATTCAATCAAAATTAATGTGTTAATGTTTTAATCATTTTTTTTAATTTAAATTATAGTATAGCGGGTACGGATACTCACGAATACGGATAGTATGATGCATGTATTCATTTTGATAATATGCGGGTATAGAAAATATTCGTACCTGTTATCTGTGAGTATCTATTTACAATATTTATTTCCTATTCATGATAAATTTTATCCGTAAATACTTGCGGGTACAATTTTTTTTACATCCCTAACTATAAGATGACAAGACATTAAGTTGAGGTGTGTATGTATAGCTTTGATATATAATAGACACGACATCTACTCTATGATTAGTAATAAAAGAAAAATCTGATATTTCTGTCAATAATTTGTTTGTGAATAAAATTTACCTACTGAATAACCTTACTTTTAGTAATTATCCACGACACAAAAGATGTCACTAAATTTGTATTACCAAGGACACACAGCACGTCGCTGTAGAAAGATATTTGAGTTGCTACAATAACTAATTAGTTGCAACTAGAATATACTCCATGCACATGCATGATTGAGAGTTGATTGTTTGATCGTGAGGTTGAGGTTCTGTGGACCTTTCTAGGTGTGTCTATGCCTAATAGCTAAGTCTTGCTAGTAAGTTAGTGACATAATTCTATTCTATTGTACGATGATGGTACAACTTCTTACATTGCAAGCTCTTACTCACTAAATAAAACGAAGGATATATCCATACTCCCAGAACACTTAATATGTAATAAATTGTTCGTAAATTAAGAGAGAAACATTATGAGAAACATAAATTATGAAAATATTACAATTGCTCTAAAAACTACCATGATGAATACAGTTTCTGGACCATTTACTTTTGTTGTTCTATAAATAAAAGAAGAATGGGCATGTAATCGTTGAGATTTTCAATTAAACTTATCATATATAACATTTCAAAAGTGATGTATGATAACAATAGTATAACTCTTCTCGAGTTACTTTTTGGATTTATAAATTTCAAACCTTAACTATAGGATGATATATAAACTATTTTAATAATGATTGTTGAGTTTATCATCATATGACGTAGTTCTATGGATACATATACTCTTGAGAATTTTAAGATGCTCAATTAATTACAAGAAGAAACTATGTTGAAGATCCCACGATCTGTCATGTCCTTCCCAAAATTTTAAACTTTACATAGACATTTAGTCTCCATTGTGAGTTTGGTTGAAAATTCAACAATGATAATTATATAACTAAAACAATATATAAAGATATGAGAAATTAAGTTATCTAAAAAATTATTTGGTCTTTCGAGATAGATTCACCGGAGAGATATAACACCAACGAGACATAAGTCCAACCCATATATAAGGGATTGACATCACTCTTAACCCCTTAACCCAGAATCTGAAAGTATTAGGTTGATGAGTTTTCATCGTTATATGGTGTTCAACTTTTTCATTTTAACTCAATATAGAACTTAGACTCATACTTACATTTCCAATAAGAATATTGTAAAAAAAAAATTTATCTCACTCTTTATTTTTTCTTAAAGACAATTAAAGGTGAGTTGTTTATATATATATATATATATATATATATA
>Ga0214542_1006405_pt1 | contig 21505 bp, 8 predicted proteins | sample CNSS1metaG_FD_160096 | JGI IMG/M metagenome (GOLD analysis project Ga0214542, IMG submission 160096) | Root nodule microbial communities from cowpea collected in UCLA plant growth center, Los Angeles, California, USA - CNSS1 | ecosystem: Host-associated > Plants > Roots > Nodule | place: USA...
GATATACATATCTATAATATATATATATATATATATATATATATATATATATATATATATATATATATTACATGTTTTAACAATATATTAAAAAAATTTATATAAACCAGTTGGTGTAATCCGATGATAATCCGCCATATTTAAAAAAGAAAAAAAAATTATTTTGATACACTTTTTATATCATTTAATACATTGTCTTTTTTAGTTTCTTACTATAAAAAAAATGTCAATAAATGTGCAACTTATTAAGTAAATGAAGAACTGGCACAATTTAAATCACAGTTCATTAATTTTCTTGAAGTTTAAACACAAACTTCGTTCAAAGCCAACCCATAGTATAATACAATCCAAAAAGAAATGATTGGTTTCTCTTTAGATGGTGTGACAATTATCGAACCTCAAATTCAAAGGCAACAAATGTGTGGAACAGTGTGAACCACTAACTCCGAGCTCAATTGCCGCACTTCCAGTATCAGCCTCACAAATTGCGCCTTTTCAGTGTCAAACCTTCGCAGACCAAAACAACAAACCAAAATAGAACCCCACATCCCATCGACACAAACACAAATAAAAAACATTACTAAGAGACCACATCGTAGGTTGTTGCAGAGAGAGAAAAAAAATGGCAAGTGCTAGGAGAGTGGGCGTGGCGGTTGATTTCTCATCGTGCAGCATCAAAGCACTGCAATGGACGGTGGATAACGTGGTCAAAGAAGGCGATCACCTCGTTCTTGTTGTCGTTCGCCATGCTTCCAATTACGAGCACGGCGAGATGCAGCTCTGGGAAACCACTGGTTCACGTTAGCAACGCTAATCCCTTAATTCGCATATTCTAATGATTTTATCTGTTACAAATTATTTACGTACAATTCGTAAAAATATAGGTAGAACAAAATTTGTTTCGTGGTCGTTTTGCTGTTCCTAATTTGGGGAGCGGCGTGTGTTTGAGATTTTAATTTGCTTATTCACTGATCTAAACGCAGCTCTGATACCTGTGTCTGAGTTCGCTGAACCTGCGGTGATGAAGAAATATGAATTCAACCCCGAACCTCAAGTAATTGATATAGTGCAAACTGCTGCCAGACAAAAAAATGTATGGTTTTGGAAATTTTTCTGCTAGGGTTATAAATATTGAATTTAGAGTGAATCTGCGTTTAGTTTTTAAATTACAAAATATTTGTTAGTTGTGTGCAATTTCCATTACATGAGAGTAAGTTCCAAGATTTTGGGGTGGCAGATTACGGTGATAATGAAGATCTATTGGGGAGATGCTCGTGAGAAGTTATGTTTAGCTGTTGATCAAGTACCTCTAGACTACCTTACCATCGGGAACAGAGGCCTTGGACCTCTTCAAAGGTGCCTACTATTTCAATCAAATCCTCCAAAACACAGCATAGCAGATGCTGAGGTTTTTTACGTTTCTGATATAATCAAGGATCCGAATTTCATTCTGTGTTTTTCGTTTTCCTTTTACAGGGTCATAATGGGCAGCGTCAGCAACTATGTGGTGAATAATGCCACCTGTCCTGTCACTGTGGTGAAGGGTTAAGTTAAGACCACAACCGTTGGTTACTTCATTAATTTTCCGATCTGATGTAGGAATAATCGAACTATTCTACCTGCTTCTGTTCAAGACTCTGGTGTTCGTGTATTATTCAACTGTTTCTGAAATTACTTTTTTCTCAGTAAAGGAATAGGATGTGTTAATTGTAATACTACTTTCATTATCCCAACAGAAATAAATGAGACAAGACTATACTGAAATAGCAGTGTTTCGGTGAATGAATGTTGTGCAATCGTTTTACCTTCGGCTAAAGAGGGTGTGTTTAGTTTTTTTTATGCTGCCTCCATTAGAAACTGTCAACAGTTGCTTCTCTTTTATGTGTGAAATTGACCTGCATTTCTAAACCCCGACACATCTCTATACATACGATAATGATGTATTGAATAGAAGAAGAAAAATATTAAAAAAAACAAAATGAAAAAAAATGGAAACAATTAATAACAACAAAATGAAAATATTAAATATTTTTACAAAATTAAATATTGGTATTTATATTAAAATTTAGTGATAAAAATTATTGTATTAAGTCATTTTTAATAGAATAATATTAGAATAACATTCATATAAATAATAAATTTGATCTCAAATTGAAAAGAGATAATATTATTTTATTTTGAAAAAAAAAACAAAACATGAGTTAATAACGCATAATAATGTAATATATTAAAAAGTTATTTTTAATCAAAAATATTAGTATAATATACATACAAATAATAAATTTGGTCTTAAAGTGGAGAGAAACAATATTGATCTATCTTGAAAAAAGAAATTGGGTGACTATATTGTTGTATTAGTATAACATTTATTTTACCACTAAATTGTAATATAAATATCAATACTTAATTTTGTAAAAATATTTATATTTAATTAGTTTTAATCTTATAAAAACTGGATTAATAAAATATTTTAATTATTTAAAAAATGGAGAAAATTGAATTAGAGACATAAAAGTAGGAACTAAATTGAATCAATAAGACATATATGAAGACTAAATTGAAATCAAGACAATGACATTGAACATTTGATAATGATAATGACACATGGCAAGTGCCATGTGGAACTGACAATGCCATGAATCACACTAGGTACCAGACACGTGACAACATTTTCTTTTTGCAAAAAAAAAACAATTAAAAAAATCACAAATTGACATGTGACACGCTGTTAACGGCATTAGTAATTTTTGTCAAAAAAAAAGTCTAATTGAAGCACTTTTTAAAAAATTAAAATACAATTGACATTTTTTAATAACAGTGACTAAATTAACACATCTCTACCAAAATAAGAATTATCCAAATAATTAAACCTAAAAAAAATAGTCGGTTGGTTTATAACTACTGAAAATCTCGAGAAATGATTAAATTGACAATTTTTTTGGCTAGATCAAGGTGTGGTAGATGTATGGTGAATGCCGTAATTACCAATGAAAGGCTTCTTTATTGTATGACTTGTGTCAAAAAGGGGTATAAGTGTTATAAGTCATTATTTGACATTTGAAGTTAGAAACTAAGAGAGATATGAGATAAACCAATATGTTTAATTGGTCACACAAGACATGTTGTTTCATCATTTGTTGTCGTGGAATGAATTCCAACTATTTGATCAATTATGTTATATTATATTCTTTCTTTTTTGTTCTATATAGTTGTCATTCAGGCTTCCATTGTCTTCTCATTACATTGTGAGTTTTTAGAGCGTTCACTATGGAACATGAACTCATCTCATTATCTCACCATATAAAGAAGAAATATTGTGTTAACTTCTAATAAGAATCTTAAAATTAGGTGACTTAAATGTTCTGGAAATAAAAATGAAATGTCTTTGAACAACTTCTTGAAAAGCTAATTTTAATGATACCAATTTTTAAAAATAATATATGACCATTGAATGAATATTTGCTTAATCAAAATTAATAATGATAAAATGAAACTTCATTTATTAAATGTTTTCTTATATAAATCTTTAAACCTGCATACAAACATGAAATGTCAAAAACAATAAAAAACTAATATATAATATATGACTATACCTGAAACAATAAAGATTCTCGCAGAAAGATATAAAATAACTTTTGATTAATAATTTACTTATAAAAATATCCGAGATATTTGAAAATTAGCAGTAATACATATATAAAAGTTTTCAATTATGAAAAAATGTTAAAAATTTCATATTAATTAAATATACCAAAATAATCTATCGTTTAAAAATAAGAATAATTTTTATTTCATAAATTTTTTTCATAAATTTTAATTAAATTAAAATTTTATTATTTTAATATGAAATTAAAATATATTTTAATTGATTTGTTGTATTTATGGTGTTATTATTAATGTAAATAAAGAGGTTAATTTATAAATAAATTATTTTACAAATTTATTTTGTTAAGATAATCTAGACTAAATTTTATTATTGTAATAAAAAATATCATATATCTAACATTTATTAAATATTTTAAAAAAATATTACATATATGATTACAACCCACAACTAGAGGTGTCAATTTGGCCCAGCCTACAAGGCTTGGTCCTAGACCATGCGGGCTAGTGTAAAAAAAGTCCACATTGAAAAAAAGTCCACATCAAAAAAGTTCACAGGGCTAAAAACTCCACAAAAGCCCTGTGGGTCAAGGCTAGCCCATGAGCTTTCTTCTTAAACATGAAATCAATATTATATTTTAAAATATATTATTAAACTTTCCGACGACCTAGATGTGCCCAACGACTCGAATTGGCCGAGCGGACTCAACAACTCGGACGTGCCCAAAGATTTGGACATACCTGACGATCTGGAAGGGCCTAACGATACAGACTCGACCGACGACCTGGACAGACCCAATGATGCAGACAACCTGACGACCAAGATAAGTTAAACAACCCGGACGGGTTCGATGACTCGGACGAGCACGATGACCAGGACAAGTCTGACGACCCAAACGGGCCCGACGATAAGAATAGACCCGACGACCAGGATCGGCCCGACGTCTTGGACGTGCCCTATGATCCTAACGGGCCCGACAACCCCAAATGGGTCAATGACTTGTCCGGGTGGTTTGAGCCTTCAAGATTGTCCGAGTAGTCAGGCCCATCCGTGTCGTCGGGTCGTTCAGGTCATCAATCCTATCTAGATTGTGTTGCACATTCGGGTCGTCGCGCCCGTCCGAATCATCTGTGTAGTATGGCCCGTCTAGGTTGTGTGGCATGTTCGGGTCGTCAGGCCCGTCTGGTTCCTTGTGTCCATCCGGGTCTTTGGCCACGTCCTGGTCGTAGGACCCGTGCGAGTCTTCGGGCACATCGGGATCGTTAGGCCATTCGGGTCGTTGGGCCCGTTTGGGTCCTCAGGTTTGTTTGGGTCCTTCGGCCTATTTGGGTCTTAGGACTCGTTCGGGTCGCTCAACTTGATCTTTGACTTTAGCTTAATGTAATATTTTTAGGAAGCCTAACCCACCTTAGCTCTGACCCTAATCCACTGGAGAAGGAGCTTTGGGAACTGTGACTTTTGTTTGGTCTCCTCATTTGGAACTCCTTAAAAGGAGACTTAATGATAAGTGGCCAAGACTTGTCCATAAACTATGAGCCAAATTGACACCTCTACCTATCTACTTATCTTTTCCTTATCTTTTCCATTTCTTATGTATTTCATCCTTCACTTCTCGCTTTTATCTTCATTGTTAAACTGTCACAAATTGAATTGTCACAGTGTCCACTTATTTCCAGTGAAAATATAAAGTCTTAAAAAAATAAACACTATTGTAATTTTTTTTTATTTAGACTAAGAATGTTGTACAATTTTCAACCTAAAGTATGAGTTATGATTTTACACATTTAAAAGAGCTAATGACTGTAAATACTCAACTTATTACTATAAAAAATTCAACATTTGGATTAAAAAGATGTAACTAAAAGTTAACCATTTTTTCTACTTTTTTAATTCTCTGACAAAACGTTTTGGAATTCGAGGCAGATCAAAGTTCGAATTAAGAAATTAAAAATTACAAGAAATAAAAAAATTAGTTAAGGTAACCTAATTGAAAAAAAAAACATAATGCTCATAAATTTATAACAACTCAAAAGAGATTAAAAACAAATGTACAAGGATTATGAAAACATAAATAACATAAAATTAAATCATAAAAAAACAGCATAATGGTTTGAAAATAAATTAAAAGGTAAGCTAGATTTTAGATCAATGAAATAAAAGCAACTAAATAAAAGGAAATGAAAAGATTATAAAATAATAAAACAAGTAAAGGAACCGAAGGAAGATATTAAAATAATTATATTTTCAAGTCCAGCTTTCTGGATAGTAAAAAAAAAAATACTTTTATTATGTTATTCAAATTACCTACTTTCTAAATTGAGTCAGAAAATATGTTTGTTATTTTCTGGTATAAAGAAGTGGTATCATCGAACGAGTAATTTTCTCCTTGGATAGCTCTCCACCATTAGACATTATTAATCACCCCATGAGTAAGCAAAACAATGCGGAAACATTCGCACTAATCGCTAATCACCTCATCCTATTGACTGTTTCTATTTTATATCACTGCTTAACAACCACAAATATTATTATCTTTTATTAAAATTTTATTTATATTTACTTTTATTAGTTAAATGTAATATTCTATGACTTAAAAAAAGTTCAAAAATAGAGATAAGAGAGAAAAAAATGGGTGTAAAATTATATTTTATTTTTTTCACCGTCAATTCATAACGTAGCACTCTTTCCCCTCACCTATATATATTCCCACACTCGAGTTCCCTAACATCATCCATCACATTGTGTATTCTCATCCACCTTAAGAAAAACACAAAAAGTAATAAACCAAAGCAAAAGAAGATGAAGCTCAACATCAACTTCATCACACTCTTCTCCATAACCCTTGTCCTATGCTTTGCAATATGCATCGTGCACGCCTCAGACGCTGAAGAGCCTGAGTCCGCATCGGAGGAACTGACTAACTCTACAGCGGACCAGGCAACGGCGGAAGCAGCAGAATCGGAGGACTCGGCATCGACAGACTCGGCATCGACAGACTCGGCATCGACAGACTCAGCATCGACAGACTCAGCATCGGCGGAAACGTTGGCTGAACCGCCAACAGAGGAGGCGGAATCGGCGGACCCTCCATCCGAGGAAGCAACCACGGAAGCCCCTGCGGAGCAGGCAACAGATACCCCTGCAGAGAAGGAAACCGAATCCGCGGACCCACCATCAGAGGAAGCGGAATCGGCGAACGCGCCGTCAGAGGACCAGCCATCAGAGGACTCGGTAGCCGCCGAGGCACCATCAGAGGACCTGGATTCCGCGGATCCACCATCGGAGGGCCAGGAACCAGAGGAGCTGGTATCTGAGGACTTGTCAATTGCCGACGCGCCAGCGGCCGAGTCACCAAACAGCGAGGAACAAGCACGTTTCGAGGAAGGCTTCTTTGGCGGCGGTGGCGGCGGGCAACTCAAGAAAGCATTTTCCTCTTTCTTCGCCGAAATCCGCATGGGGTCATTGCGCGGCAGCAAGACAATTACAATGCTGAACCACTTCAACCGCCACGACCGTGACTCTGTGAAGGAAATCTGCTCCCGCACTGACTACCCCGACGATTGCCTCTCCACCGTGGTGCCCTTCCTCGGCAACAAATTCGACCTGATGAGTGTCCTGGACGCCGCCATCAAGGCCTGCTCCTTCCAGACGAACTACACCATCTCCATTGTCGAAAAACACATGAAATCCTCATCGGAGATGGCCACCGCACTCGCTAACTGCAAGGAGCAGTACACCAACGCCCTCCAGAGCCTGCAGCAGGCCTTGACTGCCCTCACCTCTCACGACCTCGGCACCGTCACCGTCATGCTGAGCTCCGTCATGGCTGATGTCTCCGCCTGCGAGAGCGGCTTCGAGGACCTCAAGTTGGCTAGGACTCGTGCTGAAGGCATGGTCAGCGTAACCGTCAGCAACTGTCTCTCCATTGCTTCCATGATCCCCTCTTAGAAAGATTGAGGCTAGGGCATTGGTACCTCTATCATATAAATATAGATTATGGTATTTTTTGTAAAATAAAAGTTTAGTTGTCAAGCATCAACTAAAAACAAACCATTTTTGTTTTATGGAATGGATGTATGAGTTATTCATTCATATTTTTAATGTGTTTTCAGATATTTAGTCCACAAACAAAATTATAGATTTAACGTCTACTTGGATATATATGCTTTTTTTTATTTTAGGAGAAGTAGAAATTTTAAAAAAATATATAAACTTTAGGAAAATCGGATATGAATTTTCTTTACAGGTTAATTTTATTATTTACAATAAAACTATTTTATTTTACTTATCTTAAAAATATTTATAAATAAATTCATCTAAACATAGGTGTATAATACTACAAAGACATAAAAAAAAAAGGAGAAAAAGTTTATAAAAAAACATGTTAATTTAGTAAAAAAAATGTCTTTTATTTTTATTTCAAAAGTTATATATATATATATATATATATATATATATATATATATATATATATATATATATAGTGTGTTTCATATGTAGTGCCTCTTGATATGTTATTAAACATAATTAAACAGAATATATATTTTAATAAATCTAATAATTTATTTCTCACATTAGTCTATAAGTTTATTATAATGTTTACTGTCCTATTATTACTAAAGTTTTAAAGTTATAAATAGTCTAAAATCAAAATCATATAGAGTGAGAAGGCGGTAACTAATTAATCATAACCAAGTAAAGTAAAGACCTATAAAATCAAATTTAAGATATATAAATATTTGAAACTTAAAAATAGAATAAAACGAGTAAAGACCTATAAAATCAAAACTTAAGATATATAAATAACTTTGATTGATATTTTACTTATAAAAATACTCAAGATATTTGAAAGTTAGTCGTATTTTTAAGAATTTCATATTAATTAAATATAAAATAATTTATTGTTTATAAATAAGAATAATTTTTATTTTATAAACTTTTAATATGAAATTAAGATATATTTTAATTTGATTTATTGTATTTGTCGTGTCATCATTAAAGTAAATGAAGAGGTTAATTCGTAAATGAAGAGGTTAATTCATAAATGAATTATTTTATAAATTTATTTTGTTAAGTTGAGTTAGGTTAAATTTTATTGTTGTAATAAAAATTTCATACATACAACATTTATTAAATATTTTAAAAAATTATTACATATGTAATTACAACCGCAACCTATCTTTTTCTCATTTCTTATGTATTTCATTCTTCACTACTCATTTTCTTCATCATTCCAACTCGATAAAAAATAAAAATAGAAAATAGAATCAATCACTTGTCTAATTTGTAATCTTCCTCTCTTATTATAAACTTTGATCTTTTAGTGTCTCGACTTCACCTTATTTCTTCGTTTTCTTTCATTTTCTTTATTTGTTTATTACTTTCTCTCTCTTCCATAGGATATACTTCTGAAGGATTTTAACTTAAATTGGAATATAAAACGATGAAAAGTTGGTCACAATGTTATTATTTTATGATTTATAATCACCATATACAAAACAACATGAAATAGTCCATGTAAACCAGTTTTCGACATTGTTAAACTGTCACAAAGTGTCCACTTATTTTCAGTGAAAATATAATATCTTAAAAAAATATTTAGACTAAGAATGTTGTACAATATTCAACTCAAAGTATAATTTTTATGAGATTTTACACATTTAAAACAACTAATGAATGAAAATACTAAACTTATTACTATAAAAGTTAAAGTTTATATCATAAAAAATTCAACATTTGAATTAAAAAGATGTAAGTAAACGTTAACCATTTTTTATATTTTATTATAATTCTACTACAAAACGTTTTAGAATTTGAGGCAGAACAAACTTCGAACTAAAAAGTTAAAAGTTGCAAGAAATAAAAAATTGAATTAAAGTGACCTAATTGAAATAAAAAACATAATTATAAAGTAATGCACATAAATTTATAACAAGTCAAAAGAGATTAAAAACAAATGTACAAGGATTATGAAAACATAAATCACATGAACTTAAATGACAAAAAACAGCATAATGATTTGAAAAATAAATGAAGAGAATGGTAAGCTAGATTTTAGACCAATGAAATGAAAGCAACTAATTAATAAAAGCAAATGAAAGATTATAAAATAATAAGACAAGTAAAGTACGGAGAAACTTTCAATTAAAAAAAGTTAAATAACATGAAATAAAATAATTTTTTTTTATCATTCTTGTATCATGTAGCAGAACGTGATAAATGAAGGTACATAAACTCTAATAATCGTTCATATAGAGCATAATTATTTATCTGGTGAGAGTGATTGGAGGTTCCAGTCTTTGACATGATAATGGTCTTAAATGATCATGAGATTAACCCTAAGGTGTGGTTGAGTGATAACCCCTTTGTCTAGACTCTGCAAAGTTTAAAAATCAGCACAGATGCATACTTCCTTTAGAATTTTATATCAAGAGTATAATCCGGATGATTGAGTCTGAAGATCTTGTATTTGTTTACTATAACATGGTTTGGGTGTTTACTGCTTTGTATGTTTATAACCTGATTTAATATTTACTTGCTCAATAACATGATCAAAAGTATTTCACTCTAGCTTACCCTTTTTGTTTGGCTTTTTCTTTTTGCAATAATCACCAAATTAATTGGTGTGAACAGATGTGAAAATTCTTAGTGGCCGTCAGCATGATGGGAATGCAGGAGTCTAGTGGTCCACGAGTTGGTTTTGGGTTCCTTTTGTTGCACAATTACATTTCAAATTAATTGCTCTTTGAGCAAATCTTATTATGTTAACTGTTGCTCTTTTTATGTTAGATTATTGACAATTGTTGTGAACCTTAATTTCTCCTCTCAATATTTTATAGATGACTGTAATGATTGATATACATACACTTTTAGTTGTGTGTTCTATTTTATTCATAATTATGTGATGTTTTATTTAATAAAATTATTTTATTTAAATGAAATGTTATAGATCTAAGAAATAAACTATTAAAATCACATATATGGTGATGATTTACTGGTAAAATTTGTTCAAATTGCTTACTTTCTAAATTGAGCTGGAAAATATGTTAGTTGTATTCTGATAAAAAGAAGTGGATATCAAACGAGTAATTTTCTCCTTGGATAGCTATCCACCATTAGACATCAATCATTAATCACTCATAAGTAAATGCGGAAACATTCGCACTGATCACCATTAGAAAATAATCACTAATCTCCTTATCCTATTTTTATTTTCACGGAGCATGATAGTTTGACAGTTTCTATTTTATACCACTGTTTAACAACCATAAATATTATTATTTTTTATGAAAATTTTATTTATATATACTTTTATTAGTTAAAAAAAAGTTCTAAAATAGATATAAGAGAAACATAATGGGTGTAAAATTATATTCTATTTTTTGACCATCCCCCTCACTTATATATATATATTCCCAAACCCCAATTTCCCAATTTCCCAAGCACCCAACACCTTTTTTTCTCAATCACCTTAAAAAAAAAAAAAAAAACACAAAAAGTAATAAACAAAAGCAAAAGACAATGAAACTCAACATCAACTTCATCACCCTCTTCTCGATAACCCTTGTCCTATGCTTTGCAATATGCAACGCGCGCGTCTCACCCAGCGTCGAAAAGTCTCAGACCGCATCGGAGGAACCGTTGGTGGATCCGACATCGGCTAACCCGACATTCGTGGACCCGTCATTGCCTGATCCGTCAACAGAGGACACGACATCGGAAGAGTCGACATCTGTAGATCCGACGGAAGCCTCTGTGGAATCGTCATCAGACAGCCCGGCAATGAAGGACCCAGAGGAACTGTATCCAGAACTCACATCTGCTTACAAGAAATCGCAACCCACACCACCATGAGACGATCCGGATCATTTAGTCAATTTTTTTCTTTAATTAATTATAATTTTTTATTTATAATAATTTATGAATAATAAATTTTAATTTATAGATCAATATCTAAATTATAGTCATTGTAACTATAGTGACCGATTATTTCTTATCCTTAATTGGTTACTATTTAATATTTAAGAATTTTCTTCTAATAAAACTATAGAATTCTACTCCTATTATTTGTCCATCAAAAAAACAATTTACAAAAAAGAAAGGCTAAAAAAATTCTCTACAAAGTTAAAACATATACCATATCTCTACAACTAATTACTCTATATATCGCAGCCACCAATTAAAAGAAAAAATTTAACTAACTGAAATTTGTTCAAGGAATCATGGCAGTTAAAAAGAAAAAAAACAGACGAAGTGTTATTGGAACATAACTTAAGTGTTACACAGACAAAAATTATGATTTATATTTGGATATAGAAGTTTCTGAATTAAATTATAACAACTTCTACAAGGTTGGATTAAATCTTAAAAGAATGAAGAACCTTAATACCATACAACAACCAAGTACGCAGCAGCTATTTTTGGACAAAATTTAGAAAAGTAAAGAATTAAATACATTTTTATCCTTCATAATAAAATTTTTTATTGACCGAAAAACTTTAATTTATTTTAATCCGTAAACTTCATAAATAAATGAATATAATATTTTTAATTTAATTATATAAATTTTTTTTTCATGTGTCAAATGTTTTTCCTTGTCTATATTAAATGGAAATGTATTACAGAGTGTAATAAATTTAAATAATAGTATGAATCATGTTTGATATTTAAAAAAAATTGACATAATTACATTAAAAATAATATATTTATTCTTTTTTAAAATTAGGAAAAACAATGTATTAAAATTTCATACATGAAATATTAAAAACATAATTAAACTCAAAATAAATATATAAAAATTTTGAAAATATAAAATACATAATTAAACCATATATATATAAATTTTATATATATAAAAGAGAAAAAAATTGGTGGAGGGGACCATGACCCTGCGAGTACTCTAATTCGCTTTTATAAATGAAAACCAAAGAAGTATAAAGTCCAAACTCAATTTTTTTATCTTGGGGATTTTTTTAACTGTTCGTTTGTAATTAATTATATATTTTATCTGGAAATGCACATTTTTCATTAAAAAATTCAAAAAATTAACGTTAGGCCCAACAAGCACAAAAATAAAAATAATGCATTGAATTCAAGGATTAAGTCAATCTCAACAGGGTTAAAAGAAAAAGAAGGGACAGTACAATTTTTCGTTTGGTTTATGTCGAGAGAAGTAAAATAAAATAATTTACAAGTTTTTTCCTCTGAAGCACTAATTTTTATAGTCTATAAAATTTTAAACTATTTTCCATATTGGAGACTGATTTTATTTAGATTACATTAGAGACTAATCTTATTGTGAATTTCATTTGGATTATATCAGAGAATAATCTTATTCACGAAAGTATAAATATTATTTATTTTTGTTTACTGATAGATAATTTATAGTTACTTAATTTAAATATTCAAATGCAATTTTTTAAGAAAGAAGGTAAAAGCACTCCGAAGAATAAAAATCTACAGGGGCATAATGAGACCTAGGATAACCAGACACTGATGATAAATTTCGGTCGGTCCATACATATCAAGTTACACGGCATTTGGAAAGGGGAATAATAGCTACTCCACATGATCAAGTAGAAGCAAAGGGCGTGCTCCTCAATTTATCGCAGGAGCACACCTATATTACCATAATTACAAAGAGAGTATAACAAAAAATAAAATAACAAATAAAACCACCTCTTTGAGTTTAGAGATTAGAGAGCTCTATATTTCTATTCACTGCATAGGGCTAAGAACTTTAATATCTGAAACCAACATCAGCAACACAAATGTCTCAAGATCCATTATTGGAGAAAAGTGCCCCATGTTCGGTAGATTTAATGAACTTTTTGAGCAAAAGAACCACAATAGCAATAGCGAGTCCGATAGCTGCCACCGTGAACAGCCTATCATCAGGTTTCTGGACCCTTGTCTCTGGCCTGGGATTGTGAACCCTTGCACTTGTATCTGACCTTTGGGGCACTTCATTCCTTGAAACATTTGATTGAATCTCCCTTGAAACTTCAACTCCTGCAGGGTTAGCATTTGCAAGGACTTCTTGTTCTTCGACAATTCCATCACCTTCTTCATCTGGAATCCTCTCTCCAGCTGGTAAAGACTCAGGATTAGGTGAATCAACCAGCGCCTCAGCCTCCTCATTTCTAGGGTGCTCTTCGGAAGCCTCTGTGGCGCTTGGTTGAGGAACTGGGGGTGCCTTGCTTAACATGTACTCGTGTATCTGAGATAACCAAGTATAATCAGCATCACAATATATTACAGAAAACAGAAACTGAGGTGAAAACAGTAAACAACATTTTACCTCATCGATCAGCTTTTGACGTTCAGGAGTCCCAAATTTAGGAGGAGCTTCACGAGATTTTACAGCCAGGGTACGCCTCTCGTCTTTCTTGTAGTCTAAAGATCCCAATGCACCATTTGGGTTGGTTGGCATGAAAGCAATCAGTGCAACTAGAGCAGTCCTCACTGCCAAAAGATATTTACATCAATTAAAGTGTGACCTTTTACCATCAAAGGAATTAACATGGCTCACCCTGTGTTGTCATAAAGATAATGCATTTAAGAAGGATGAAAAATGTAGCTAATGCATAAAGAAGAATGATGAAAACAGTAGAGATACATTTTCATTCCAGTTCTGCAAACTACAAAAGCATTAAAATGCAACTACGTAGTTTGATCAGAGTTTTTCTGGTTGTATTTGTAATTGTTTTACAAACCAATGTGATGATCTAAGACATGGGAATTAATGCTATGCCAAGTTTAATCTAGAGAAGGTCAAGTTATGTCCCAAAGCATAGAATGCTCCCATCTGGAAGACAATAACAATAATAATGGAAAATTATAAAGGATGCAGTCAAATAAATTACAATTCCAGATCATCAACTAAACAGTTTTAATATTGTATATTCAGAATGAAGAATACACGACATTTATGAGAAAATGACCCAGGAGCTCAATAGATAGCTAGCAAAACAGTAACCAAAAACAAAGTCGAGAGTAAAAAGGAGTGTTCTTTACCGCTCCATGATGGTTGCCAATGCTCAGGGTGATGATTTGAAATGCTCAAGCAAATCTTGGTTTGAGTCTCGAAACGACCATTTGGCTGACAGACAAAAGTTAAATTTGTAAGCAAGTAGGAATTGATCTTTATTCAGTATTCAAACATAAAAGACAGTTCATGAAACATAATCCCACAAAAGGATACACAAATTAACACAAGAATGTAATCAGGAGGAAGGGAGCAACATCTTACTGTCAACAACATAAACGAAGGGGGTTTGAATGGATACTCTGAAGGCAGCTGGATCCGTCCATGATAAATACCACCCTCAAATTCAGTATCACGAGGTCCTCTAATCGCAAATTGCCACTCAAATATATTTTCCTGAAAACAATCACAACACTGAAGTTACTAAAGAAAGATATGACAACAAATACAAAAGTAATACACAATAACCAAATTACGAGTTTCAAACCAGCAACAAGTTACAGACAAAAACAAAGATAAGGCAAGTAACTCTTAAGGAGATTTATCACGCTAGTGATATCAAGGTAAAATTAATAAACTATTAACGCCCACACCCACAAGTTTGTTGTTTTTTTTTCAAAAATAAAATTTGAGAAGTTTGGGCGATACTCACCCCGGTTACAACAAGTATGAAGACAAGAATAATGCTTATAGTTACAGATTATCCAACAATTAAAGCAAAATACTCAAATTGACAACGAGATTTGAGCTCACATATTTTTACAATGTTAAAAATTGCACAGAATTCAGAGCAGCCAGTACAATGAAATCCCTTAAACATAAAACACCCAATAACACAATTTCCCGAAAATTTCATCATAATTTATAAAAATCATAAATTTCCCCATCCAAACACCAAACAAAGAAATTTCGCATAAGAAGCACGATCACGATCACAATCACAAATCAAAAAGAAATTCACAATTTCTCGCCACGCACCACGACAAACCCCATTGAACCACACGCACAACACCGCGATCTCACACAAATCCCTCGTCACAACCTGGCGAAATGAAAGCACACAAGGCACAGATGACGGAGATGATCTAGGGAGAAAAAAAAAAAGGAACCTCGAGAGGGAGGCTCATGAAATCGTCTGAGGGGTTGGAATGCATCTCCTTGACCTCCTGGAGGATGCGCTTGACGGCGGGGTTCTTGAGGTTGTACTTGTCGGCCATTGTCGGCGGTGAAAGCTAGCAGTGATTATGGCTGGGAATGGAAACGACGAAGAAGAAGAAGAAGAAACAGAAATTGAAAAATAGGGGAAAGTGGTTCGGTTGCTCTGAGATACGTGTCTGCTATTTGCTCGTTTACCTGTCGGGTATCTGTTTAAAATTATTCGTGGATATTTTTAAAAGTCGCGGGTACCCATGGATACTCGATACCTGCAAATATTTAAAAAATTATATATTTTATAATTTTTTTAATATAAAATTATAAAAATAAAATTTAAATTAAATTAAATTTTAATTATAATTAAATTTGACATAATAAAATATATTGTTAATTTTAATTTTAGTTAAATTTAACTTAATAAAATATAAATTAAATTTTAATTTTAATTTTTTGCGAATAATGGAGACCTGCGAGTAGGGATAGTATGATACCCGTATCCGACCTGTTTATAAGCGGATATTAAAATACCCGCTACCCACGAGTATTAACTGTTCATCACAGATTTTATCTGCGGATATCGTGGACGCAAATATTTTTTACATCCCTAACTAAGATGTTAACTAAACAGTTTTATTATCCAACAACGATAATGTCAGGATGGTGATACACTTCTTGTTTGATAATAACGGCTAATATAATATCTCATCATATGTTAGAAGATGATCATTTATGATAGACGACGACACAAATTAAGGAACCACCATGTCCACTCAAGCTTGATCCTCAACTGTCAACTCCTCAATAACGTTCCCATGGATGAAGGGATTAAACCCTTCAACACCAGAGCATTTGCTAGCCAGCACTGCTGAATAAGTCCCTTGAGTCACCAAATGCTTGCGTGCAACAATAACCGAGTTAATAACCTCATCAGTGGGATGAAAAACCGAGAGAACTTCAAAACCTTTGAGATCAGAAGAAGGATCAACCACAGGGTAGAGGAAGGCTCGAGCACTATGTGCACTCCTCAGCAGCAAAATAGCTCCTGGGGCCATGAACTTGGCAAGGTGCTTGATAATTTCCGCTTTCTCCTCATGGTCCATGCCCACAAGTGCAGCCAAATAGACCACGTTATAGTCCTTGAGGCCATTTGACACGTTTAGAATGTCATCAGTGTGGAAGAACATTCTCTTGGACAAGTCAGGGTTGGAAGAGACCAAGCCATGAGCCTTGGCATTTGCCGAAGGATCCATGTCGTAGTTGTGGAAGCATGTTTGTGTGAGGTAATGGGTGGCCAAAATGATCGAGGTGAGAGGAAGGGGACCTGAGCCCACAAAGGCAAGTTGGGAGGGGACTTGGGTGCAGTGTGTGGTGAGCATGGTGAACTCCAAGTGACTTAGTTTGAGGTAATTAGAGTAGTAGGGAAAGAGTTTCATGTGGTTTAAAGGGTTCTCATGTGATCCTATGAGGGTTGAATAATGACTCTCAAGAAGCCCTTCAGCTTTTCCACATAGTCTAATCAGTTTTGCTATGGTTTCTCTAACCTGTTGGTTCAGCTGAGAAACTTCTATTTGACATGGGGTGGTGCAAATGGTGACAAGTTGGGTGAAGAGGTTGTTAACATGGCTTGAGGGGTTGAGGTCTCCAAGTTTGGAGATTTCCTCATAGATTTCACATACCTTTTCTACTACCATCACTTCCTGTTGGCTCTCCATTCTAGTGTGAAACAACTTGCACAGAGGAACTAGGAATGAGGAATGAGTGATCGCAAAAACTTTTGCTAGCTCCTCACCCTAAATTCCAGTTTCACAACACCCTTCAATGCTAATTCATAAGTGCACTTTCTGTTCAGGCTTTAGAGGCTATTATATACTATTGCTTGATGGTCACTTTTGGTGCAACTTGATGTAAGAGTCCCATTTGCTGTTTATCTCTGAATTAAATAATGGTGAAGTGCATGAGGCAGTGCCGCACTACATTCAAGACAAAGTCACCTAAGAAAGTTACTATTGCTTATGACCATCCTAAAAGGAAAAGACAAAATCACTGTTCTATACGTAAAAAATCGATATGAAAGAAGACATAAATAAGTAAAGTGTAGGATTCAGGAGGCATAAATTAGTGCGTTGTGACAACCAAATGCATTCTCTAACAGCTCCATCACTAATAGTGAAAATAATGATAGGGGAACTAGGAGATAAGATATAGATATGACAACATTGTGCAACATTTCTCACTGAAATTCTGAATAACTTATATTAGAATAATGTAAGCATTTAGAATTCCAAAAACAAGTGATAGGAAGAGAAAAAAGGTTACCATAATAATCCATCAAATGTTGCAGTGCGTGAAGACACTTAAGTGTGTTTATATGGGAGTTATATCGTGGTGGATAACTGAGTTTTAATTTGAAATCTGGAATTATAAGTCTGTCTCTTCATGGTGATTTCCGCTTATAACTGAAGTTCTCTTCCCCTCAAAATCTTCAGCTTTATATGGCTCTCATTTTTTTTTCCTATTTCACTGTCACACACTGTCAAACAACCTTGTTCACTAGCATGTGAGATTAAAAGTTTTGCAGGTTCCCGCTTATTTTCAACAATGGCAGAGATTCTTTCTTTAGACAATTACACCCCTCAGATTCCATGCAAATAGCACTGTTAATGAGCATGCATTTCGTGACCAACTTTGTACAAGACACATGCATTGGTCATTTGGGTTTATGGTTCAATGACTAATTGAGCAACAGTGACAACCAAACCATTTCAAAACAAAAATAAGATGCACAAACATGTACATCACTGTTTTTTCTCACTTTTGTTGTCATTTGTCTGCACTGAGATTTGTTTCTCCCCAAAATAATAGTAAAAGCATTAAGACCAAGAAAACAACAGAACAATAATCTCATAAAAGATAACAGTACACTTTAATTATCAGGGTGAAAGGACATCAAATATTTATAAGCATAAAAAGATTAAAGTCCAAAACATTAATGTTTTATAACTTTATAAATATAGTATGTCGACATTGTGTCTATAGCATGGTTGAACCTTTTGTTAATTATTGAGCGGTGTAGTGCGTTATGTGCTTATGCTTCTTACACCTACGCATTACTCATTTTTACATCATCCTGAACTTTTAGAGACAAATCTAAATAAAGAATGAAGCCAATAACATGATTATAGGCGGGTTTTCTAGAGCTAGCAGTGATTATGGCTGGGAATGGAAACGACGAAGAAGAAGAAGAAACAGAAATTGAAAAATAGGGGAAAGTGGTTCGGTTGCTCTGAGATACGTGTCTCTCTTCTAATCAATCCTTCTTCCTTCCTTAATTCAACCTTCTTCTTCGCCTCTCCCTGCCTTTTCGCATATATTTCACATCAACTTCAATACTTCCTTTAATCCAATTTTCATTCTTCTATCCCAATTTTTTTTTACCCTTCCACCTGGTAATCACATGATATTTAACTTTTTGACTACTCTCTAATTTCAAAATGTAATTCACATACATAATTGTATATTTACTAATTTTTGAACTTTGGTGGGTTTTCTAGAGCTAGTGCAAATGTGAAATATGCATTCGCTATTAAACAATATTGGACCTTGCCTAATGCTAGTTATCTATTGGAATCAGGGTTTTTAGTGTTTATTTATTGTCCTGAAAAACATTGGTAATTGGCGTTCCACCTTGTGCTAAAAAATTGCTGCACTTGTTTTGATTCTTGGTGTTCTTGAGCATGAAGTTGAAATTTGAAATTGATTTTTTTATACATATTTAGTTTTTGTTTGACCAAAACCTTGTTGGAAATATAAAGTTCAAAGCATGCTGATAACTCAACACAAGAAAGTAAGTGATTTTGTTTTACCGGTTACTCTTCTTTCTCTGTATATTACTGTTTTCTATATGTTGAAAGTACCAAAGTCTGATATTTTCCGAAGATACATTCATTACAATACTATCTCTTTTCTTCTTCTATCTTTCTTACATAATATTCAGAGTTCTTCTCACTCTCACTCTCAGTTCTATCTTTCTTACATGGTAATCATAACATGGGAAAATGTTTCCTCTACCAACAATTCTCTGAAACCTCCACCAGTACCTCCTATCCCAACCACTCTTACACTTTTGTTCAGCTTGAAACATTTGGTATTTCCTACTAGAAAACAAGTCTAAATTTGTTTAAGTCTTAATTTATTATAAATATATAATTTTTATTTTATTTTCTAATGTTTTAAGCTGTAAAATTATTAAGTTTTGTAAAAGAGATTTCAATATCTCTCACTTTATGTCCATTAATCAATATCTATTTTATGATGTATTTGATTTAGAATCAAATCTACTTAAAAAATAATCATTTCAACAATAACAACAACCAAAATACGAACTTGAGATTATCTGTGACACCACTCACGGCCCTTCATGTTAATATAATTTGAGTTCGAAACAAAAAATATTTATCTAACTTTTGTTACATCAACAAAAGACATAAGGATATTTTATTTTATATTAAAAAAAGAATTTATAAATATGAATATGTATTTGGATACATTAATTGATATACAGCAAAACTAGTATACAAATGTGTAACAAAAGTGTATATTACAAAAGATAAAGATATTACAAAAGATAAAGATTTTGATTTGGACAAAAAAAAATTGATACATATGTCTATCCAAAGAACTCTAAACTATTGAAAAACTTAAAAGAATAGCATAAACAAAAATTACAAAAATTGAATCAGAAAAAGAAACCTTCTCTATCTCTTTAGTTATTTTCTATCTGTGCTTCAAATAAATTTTTTAGCTTTGTTATACTCTTCCTATACTTCATGATCAATGACGGATGATTTAAGAGACAGGAGACCATGCCCCCAAAATTTTTGAAAATTTTTAAAATAATATACTTATATATTTAACATTTTTAATTTTTTAAAAAAATTTTAAATTATGTATAGTTTATATATTAGAAATCGATGAAAATTAAATTTTATATATATATATATATATATATATATATTTATAACACAACATTTAATGTTAATAAATAATAAAACATAAAATCAAGTATAATAAATTATATTTAATAAGATATTTTTTATTTTCTTTTTTATTGTCTATTGAGTTTATCACATATTTGTATTCATTTTTCACTCTCACATGTTTTTATTTTTGTTTTTGTTTATGAAAAAAAAAGTAAGTTAGACACACACTCATTATTTTTACTCTCATTTATCCATCTGTTTTCTTTCATTCTTGAAGAAAAAAAGTAACTTTTTTTTATCTAACTTGATAGTAAAATATTAGTTTAATAGTTAACATTATCTTTTTATTCTCATAAATCTTTGAATATTCATTTTTTATTAGAAGAGAAAATAATACAAGTGTTTTTTCATAACTGATTTTAATTGTGGCTCAATTATCATAAATTTTCTTTTAGTAATTGCATATAGTTGAATTTTTTATTTGATTATGATAAATTATTTTTTAATCTTAAACTTAAAAAAGTAGATATATTTATGAAAAATAAAAGAATAGATTTGTTATGAAATAAAGTGAATAATAAAGAGAATAATAGATAATAGTGAAGAAACAATAGAGAATAGAGAATGAGAGAATAGGGAGCAACTCATCTGTGTCATGTCAAACAAGACAATCATTTTGATTTGTAAACTTCTGGTTTACTATGACATACATTTTAATTGTACTAATAAACTTGTAGTACAAACTATAAGAGAATGTTGATAATTTCTCCAACACACTTT
>Ga0214542_1006408_pt1 | contig 21486 bp, 10 predicted proteins | sample CNSS1metaG_FD_160096 | JGI IMG/M metagenome (GOLD analysis project Ga0214542, IMG submission 160096) | Root nodule microbial communities from cowpea collected in UCLA plant growth center, Los Angeles, California, USA - CNSS1 | ecosystem: Host-associated > Plants > Roots > Nodule | place: USA...
TATTTGTGGATGAAAAAAAAAAAAAAAAAAAAAAAAGAAAAACAGAAAATGGGCCTTACATTTTGCACTGGATAATTTTGTCCTAATTTGTTTCATCACAGAAGAAAAATACAAAACAGTTTAGTAATTATTTTTAAAAATTAAATTTTAATATCATTACAAAATAATAATGAGCTGTATAAAATAAAATAAAAATGGGATGTCAGTTACCATTATCATCTTACAACCTGCTTGGACTTTAAAAGTAGACAGACCTGAGTAGCATAATTTAGGATTCCCAAAGAAACTTTAATGCAATGCATACCATATTAATAGATGAAAATTATATAAATTTAAATATGAGTTAAAAAATTTAATACGGGTAGAAATAAGAAAGTTAAATATTTGATAAACATAAAGTGGTTGTGTTAGAAATTATGTAAAAAATCTTTTATATAGGCAATTTATGTTTTAAAAAGTTTAATCTTCCAAATTTATTTAAGGAAAAACTTTCTTATCAATATATTAAAATTATTTGTTTTTATGTCTAACTGATACGAAAACAAGCATATCATAAGATTCAAATGCTGTATAAGAAAAACAAGATACATAAGCATTAAGCATCTCTTATTATGAACAATTTATATGTTAGAAGTTGTCAATTTTTCCTTTTATCCCAGTAAAAAATTAATATTGTTTAAAAAATAATAAATAGTTATCTCGTTAAACTAATATGTATGAATGTTGAAAATTTAACCGATCATAGTTAAAAAAATTAAAATTAAATTTTAAGGTTTTAATTTGAAAATAATATCTAATTTTTTACGTAAACAACTTATATATTAGAGGTGATTAATCTTAATAAAAAAAATTCCAACAATGTTATTAAAACCAACGATTTATCTCGTTTTCCGACTCAGGTAGAGATAATAATGTTACATTAGGGTAAGACTCGATCATTATATAAGAAAAATCAAGATCAATAAATATTAAATCTAAAAAAATTATGTTATAAGTGGGGTCGAGTATCTTATTTGAATAAAATAGTGAATCTTTTAACCTATTCCTCTAATTATACATATAGATTATTTGATTATAAATAATAAATAGTTATTTCATATGAAAATTTAGCCAATTTAGTTGAAAATAAATAAACAAAAGTTAGTAAGTTAAGTGTTGTGTAAGCCGAACACATAGTTTGTGTATTTATTGTTGCTAAATACAAGAAAAATTAATTTATTATGATTAAATTTGAATGAGTTTTATTTTATACAAGATGTAGATATTTGCATTAATAAATTCAATTCATTCTCAATATTACTTTTATTAAAAATGTAATATCATATTCTTGTCGTTGACCTTTTAAGTTCGAAAACTTTAAATCAATGTGGTATAGAATTAATTAATTTTTAAGTCACTGAACTTTTTAACTAGTGTAGTATATAATTAATTGAACTTTTGAGTCTGATTATTTTATTGCGAATATAAATATTTTTTCAACAAATAATATCAAACAAACCTATTTCAAAATTATAAAATTCAAACTAACGGCAAAATTTTGTTACAAGTGTTTCTTCTATTGTTTTGGATAATTTTTAATTCAAAATCGAACTGAATCACGTGATCAATACCTCTTTTAATTCGTGTATGGATTTAATCTTATATAAAATGAGCAAAGATCTCAATTAAGTATTTCATCTCTCTCCGATGCATATTAATATTTGATTCTTTTAAGTACATAGTATTATAATCAACATGTTATAGTTTGTATTTATTGTCGTTAAATATGTTTAAACGTTTATTTTTATCATTAATATCTAAATCATTCAAGCACATAATATTTAGGAAAACTATTCATCCATTTGATCTTTCGATCAATGGATGTAAATTTTTTTATTGAAATTGTTGCCTTATCATTCAATGTTTGTATCCTTTATTTAATTTTGGAAACTAAACACATCATAATTAAGTTAGAAAAGAAAATCAATTTTAACTAATTTTACACAACTTTGACAGAAACTAAATATTAGAGGTGACAAAAAAAATGGACCCAATCCAATTTTGCTCCGATCCAATCCATTTAAAATACATTTTATTAAAAATTCAATTTATTTAAAATTTATTTGAATAGATATGGATTTCAATCTAATCTACATTTTATATATTTTGTGGATTGAGTATTCATTCTATAAATCAAAAATTTCAAATATGGATAATCCAAAAAATTCAAAATTTCAATTTAAATTTTTAGTTGGGTTAGACTAAAGGTTGAGATGGACTAGGCTAAATTTAGACTCGGATGGGCCTTGCTCGATGACCTGTATAGACAAGACAGGCCCGACGACCCTGAAGGGTCAGGCGGGCTTGACAACCAAAACGGGTTGGGCGGACCTAAAGACATGAACAGGTTAGGCGGGAACGACAAATCTAATCCATGCCCACCCCTACTAAACACGCACATTTTTTATGTAAGTAAATCACATTATCAAAAATAATTTGTAACTCAACTTAGTCATGAAAGACCAAAAGGCAAGAAAATAGTAATTAAAAGTAATTACACAATAAAAACATGATTAAAATATGCTTATAATGAGTGATTATTAAGAGAAAATGTTAGCTTTTTAGTACAGTTAAATTATCTACCAAAAAGGAAGTAAAGAAAATAATTAGAGTTATTTAAATAAAAAATAAAATAAAATAAATTATGTTGTTTAGGTAAACATAATAATAATATTTTTACGTTACTAAAATAAAGTGATAAAGGTTGAATAAACCCAAACCCTCTTCCCCTTTTGCCATGAGCATGTCATCGAATATTTGATCAGACATCACTGAGAAGAGTGAGTGAGTGAGGGTGCTATGTTCCACGTCCTCTCACAATGTCTGTCGTCTCCGACGGCCACCCTGTCGCAGGCGCGTCAAGCCCACGCCTTGATCCTCAAACTGAACCTCTTCTCCGACACCCACCTCACCACCACCCTCCTCTCTCTCTACGCCAACACCCACTCTCTCTCCACCCCCCAACTCTCCCTCACCCTCTCCTCCCACCTCCCCCACCCCACCCTCTTCTCCTTCTCCTCACTCATCCAAGCCTTCGCCCGCTCTTCCCACTTCCCCCACGTCCTCACCGCATTCTCCCACCTCGCCCCCCGCGGCCTCGTCTCCGATGCCTTCCTCCTCCCCACCACCATTAAGTCATGCGCCATCCTCCGCGCCCTCAACCAGGGCCAACAGGTCCACGCCTTCGCCCTCGCATCTGGGTTTCTCTCGGATTCCATCGTCGCCTCCTCGTTGATCCAGATGTACCTCAAATGTGATCGCATTCTCGATGCAAGGAAACTGTTCGACAGAATGCCTGAGAGAGATGTCGTTGTCTGGAGTGCCATGATCGCTGGCTACTCGCGCCTTGGACTTGTGGATGAGGCCAGAGGGCTTTTTGGTGAGATGAGGAGTTCTGGGGTGGAGCCCAATTTGGTGACGTGGAATGGCATGCTTGCTGGGCTTAGTAATAATGGGTTGTATGACGAGGCGGTGGGGATGTTTCGGGTGATGTTGTTGGAAGGGTTTTTGCCTGACGGGAGTACTGTTTCGTGTGTGCTTCCTTCTGTGGGGTGCTTGGAGGATGTGGTGATGGGATCTCAGGTTCATGGTTATGTGATCAAGCAGGGGCTGTTATGTGACAAGTTTGTGGTTAGTGCTATGCTTGATATGTATGGGAAATGTGGCTGTGTGAAGGAGATGAGTAGGGTGTTTGATGAAGTGGAGGAAATGGAAATCGGGTCTTTGAATGCTTTTCTTACTGGCTTGTCGCGGAATGGTATGGTTGACGCCGCGTTGGAGGTGTTTAACAGGTTAAAGGACCAGAAAATGGAGTTGAATGTTGTGACATGGACTTCGGTAATTGCTAGCTGTTCCCAGAATGGCAAGGATTTCGAGGCTTTGGAGCTTTTTAGAGATATGCAGGCTTATGGGGTGGAGCCTAATGCTGTGACAATCCCAAGCTTGATTCCTGCTTGTGGGAATATTTCAGCCTTGACACACGGGAAGGAAATTCATTGCTTTTCTCTTAGAAAGGGGATTTTTGATGACGTATATGTAGGTAGTGCGTTGATAGATATGTATGCCAAATGTGGGAGAATTCAGTTGTCCCGGCGTTGTTTTGACAATATGTTGGCCCCAAATTTGGTTTCGTGGAATGCTGTTATGAGTGGATATGCAATGCATGGAAAGGCTAAGGAAACAATGGAGATGTTTCATATGATGCAGCAGAGTGGCCAGAAGCCGGATTCGATTACATTTACGTGTGTTTTATCAGCATGTGCGCAAAATGGCTTGACTGAAGAAGGATGGCATTATTATAATAGTATGTCCAAAGAACATGGCATTGAGCCTAAAATGGAACATTATGCTTGCATGGTGACTCTGCTCAGTCGTGTTGGAAAACTTGAAGAGGCTTACTCTATCATTAAGGAAATGCCATTTGAACCTGATGCTTGTGTATGGGGAGCCCTGCTAAGTTCTTGCAGAGTTCACAATAATTTGAGTTTAGGTGAAATTGCTGCAGAGAAGCTTTTTCCGTTAGAACCAGCAAACCCTGGGAACTACGTTCTTTTGTCCAATATCTATGCTTCAAAGGGCTTGTGGGAGGAAGAAAATAGAATACGTGAAATGATGAAAAGTAAGGGATTGAGGAAAAACCCTGGATATAGTTGGATTGAAGTTGGACACAAAGTGCACATGCTTCTTGCCGGTGACCAATCACATCCACAGATGAAAGATATCTTGGAGAAGTTGGATAAATTGAATATGGAGATGAAGAAGTCTGGTTACCTCCCCAAGACTAACTTTGTGCTGCAAGATGTGGAGGAACAGGATAAGGAGCAAATATTGTGCGGGCACAGTGAGAAGTTAGCTGTAGTATTAGGGCTACTCAACACAAGTCCAGGACAACCTCTTCAAGTAATTAAAAACCTGAGAATATGTGATGACTGCCATGCTGTGATAAAAGCAATAAGCAGATTGGAAGGAAGAGAAATTTATATAAGGGACACAAATCGTTTTCACCATATCAAAGACGGTGTTTGTTCATGTGGAGATTTTTGGTAAATGGCCATGGTTTTATCGGAACTTATATTCAAGAGGGGTCAAAATTCTGCCGTGGATCCACCCTGTGGATGAGAGAATGTATTATAATCATGATTATTTGCAGCCAAGAATTTGATGCCATCCATGTAGTTAAGCATCTCGAGAATGAAGACACGTGTGCTTCATCTTTTGGTGGCTGGAAGCTGAATAATTCTCAGTTGTTTTCAACTGGTAAAAATTTATCTTCTCTTCCCTTTGTTATTGTAATCAAGATTTATAGTAGCCGGATGGAGAGGAGACAACTTTCAGGACTCAGGATGCAACTATGCGAGCAGAAAATTTGAGGAACTCTAACATTATAACTGCCTAATTATATATTTTTCTATTATTTGAAGTCTCTTATGGTTTGAGACTTGAACATCTGTAAAGCTATTGACATGTTAATGCAGATGGCTCTCTTCCTTTGACACGGGCCCTCCTTTTCAAGGCTTAATATGTTTTTATCAGCTAGATCGAGGAAACAGGTGATGAAGAAGAATTCCAAGAAAACTGTATACGGAATTGTCAAACAGATCATCTAGGATTTTTTCTGACAACTCGTGGTCTGATTCCCTAGACTTTCCTTTGCAAGGGTCGCTGTGTCCATGTCAGTGGTAAATACCTGATTTCACATCAATTAGTAGATTCAAACACATGTTGATTTGTGATACTTCTCAGAGTCTTCATAGGCTCAAGACCCCCTTCCAGAATGTTTTTTTCTCTGGAGCAGAGCATATATTTCTTCTGTTTACGTTAGGTTCTTGTGACATTGGACTAAAATATTTATCATAATAAATGCGGGTTCTTTAAGTGTCTGTAATTTTATGTGGGTATGAAGGCACCTTTTACGGATGCCTTGTGAATTTTGGAGACGTGATTCCTTAACTTCTGCTGCATGACAATTTCTGGAGATTTTGTTCATTTTTTTACTGAATCTTTTCACCTGCTTGGCTGCAGTTGATTTTTGGGCTTTGATTATTCATTATGCGGTTTATTAGTAACACTACTCTTGACTAGTATAAGATTCTGCATTCAAGAAGCATACTTGTTTTTTCAAGAACTAAGGCTAATAATGCAGGTGCATTTTTTCCATGTAAAACTTCTAAGTTATGGTGTCTAAGAGTGTGATAAGGCCAAAATGTCTCTAAACCTACTTGGTAAAGGATTTTTCTTCCTTCATCCCTATAATTTCTAGTTGCACCCGATAGTTTTTAAATAACCATTTTATCCTCCGTAATTTCAATATTGGTCAAAATTCAGAAAATATTGAAGCAATTAGCAATTAACGTTTTGTTGAATTGTGCATGCATTAAAAGAATCATCTGCAGTTGGCAAAAAGCATTTCCCACAAAACTGATACCTCATTATAATTCAGAACAAAAATTATGGATGATTAAAAATGAAATTACCAGAAAAAATTAAAATTAAGGATTTCATAAAATATAGAAACAAAAAATATAATTAAGCCGATAATAAAAAAAAAAATCATAGTATCAAAAAGCACTGTAGATATGGTTTCCAATCAAAGTAAAAAATGTATTTTCATAATTTACACTTTTTTACTTCCAAAAATCCTCAAACCAACCCTTCTACTTCAGTGTTTTGAAAGGATAATTGGAAATGAAAATTATATTTCAAATAATCACTTTTACAAAGAAAGAAGTTGTTGTTTGAATACACAATGTCACTTTAATTTATTGCAAAAAGAACATATAATTGAAAGAGAAAAAATAATAATAAATAAAACAACTAAAATATGCAATTGAAATGCACGTAGTTGTCGATAATAGATAATGGAGACTATGATGATATTGACAACAAAGGTTATCCCATGTAAACAAGTTTTCTTGGTAAATTAATTAAGATGTCAATTAAATTCATCGGATTTTAGTGACAAAGTTTTCAAAGTATAACCTTCAAAAGAATTCTTCTTATAAATAAGAATAGACTTGTAAAGTTCGTTTTTATATAATGAAAGTTGTCAATGGTGCACTTCCAACAACCTTAAAAAGATAAGGTTATTTAGATTTTTTTATTTTTTCTTTGTGACGGAACATTTGTCGCAAGCGAGTGTAATCTTGCGGATATTATCTTTAGAAAATTTAATAATAGGACTGATATTGAATAGGAATTATTTATGAACTAGTGTGTTGCACGTTTAATTTTGTTACAAAGTTAACATGATATAAATTTTTATTCATTGCTCTTTATTCATTTTTCGTTGTGGTCCTTTATTGGTTTAAAACATATTGTCATATAAGAAATGTTTTGCTTATTTTTTTTTTTAATCAAGGTAGCGTTTTTTTCTTTTTAATTTATCAAAATGGACAACTTTTAAAAGAAAGATGATATTTTCGGATTTAAAAAAAGACCTTTAATTTTTATTTGTTCAAAATGTAGTCTTCTAATTTTTAAAAATGTTCAATTTGTTCTTTTTTTAGATTGACATTAACGTCATGTCTGTATATTTTTACGTGTCATATTATTGTTATATGATAATGTTTGTTTTCAATTTAGTCTTCTTATTTATAATTTTGATTTAATTTGATTTTTTTTAAATGAAGCAATTTGGTCTCTCTCAAATTTGAGATCAAATTAGTAATTAAACTTAATTACAACTTATATAAACATGTTAAAATATTTTTAATGTGACAAGTGTCACTTTATATTTATATTTTTAATATTTTTAAAATATTATAAGTTTAAATAGGGATTTTTTATGTACAAATGTAAAAAAAAAAAGTAATTTGAATATGTTGGAGTGATTTTCTATATATATATATATATATATATATATATATATTTTTTTTTTAAATTTAACATGAATATATAAATATATGTATAAGTTGTAATTAAGTTTAATTACTAATTTGGTATCAAATTTGAGAGGGGCTAAATTGCTTCATTTTAAAAGAAAAAAAATATTAAATTGAATCAAAATTATAAATAAGGGGACTAAATTAAAAACTAGTCCAACGAAAATGATCAAATTGAATATTTTGAAAAGATTGAAAAACTAAATTAAACAAATAAAAAACTAAAGATTTTTTTAAAAATTCAAAGAAAATTAGAAGACTAAATTTGATATTAAACTTATAAACATGAATAAGTTATGCCAAGAACCAAGATAATACAATTTCTGAAGAAGTTTTGTTACATGAACAATAATGATATTATCATGGTACAACTTTAATTTAAATACACTAAATTAAAGTCAAAAGTCGTATTACCATAACACAACTTCAACTTAAAATGTTCTGTACTAAAATTGTATATTGTAATAAAGTGATACAACTTCTCTACGATCAAATCATTTCAAAGTAAAATAGATTTATTTATATCTAATAGGATTGTGTAGGATGAGAAACATGGACCAAACACATGTAGATGCCATATCCATCTTCCATTTTCTTCTTAGAACAATGTTATAATTACTTACCTCAATGAAATGAGAAATCTTCATAAGGAAGACTTGACTTTAAACGTCACAAGGAAAGGAAATGTTTGAACGTATGAATCATGATTCATGAATCCCCACAATTATTTATTATGTTCTACCAAATTTTGGGACAATTTCTTGGAACAGAACCCCTTTTTGACTTATGGACATTATTCTTGTCAAATGTAAACACACCAAAGTCAAAGATTGTGTATCTTTTGACACAAACAAAATAAATAAATGTGTACCTCTTCTATAATGAAAACAAAAGAAATAAATTAGTTTCGAAATAAAGATAAATTATATTTGAATAATTAAACGATACTAACAAATCATCTTTAATTAGAGACTTGATTTTGTTTTTATATTTGAGATAGAAGAAAATAATTACATGCAAAGTAAATAATATCGTAAAGTAAAATAGTTTCACATCTCATCAAATTATGTACATTTATTATAAGATAGATTTATTAACTTTTTCCATAATATATTGTACTGTATGTCCCATCGGTTAATCGGCCAAAGTCAATCCTCAGGCCATCGGACAAGATTGGAAAAACTCATATATAAAACACCATCGGTCGAACGGCCTGGTCAATAAATTGCGTATGACCATCGGTCAATCGGTTCTACAAACAAACCATCTAGCAACGTTAGGAGACCATCGGTCGAACGACCTGGTGAACAAGTTGTAAGACCATCGGTGAAACAGTTATACAAATAAGTCACTATATCGTCAGAAGCAATCGGTTTATCGGTTTCGCAAACCACGTTCAGGCCTATCGGTCAATCGGTAACGCACAAACGAGTGACATTCTGGTCCCCAATGTGACATCGGTCGATCAGCCCCACACGAACAACACCTTAACCTAATAAAGGACAATCAGTCGATCAACCATCGGGTCGATCGGTCGATCAATCTCTTTAGATTCGCGTAGTCCTTTACATACGTCCATCGGTCGATCAGCCATACACGAATCGTTCACTTGTTAAAAACAGGGTATAACTAATCCAGTCAAGCGGCCATCGGTCGCACGGTCAAACAACCAGTCAGCCGGGTTAATTAACGTTAAACAAGTCAGTAATCTTGATTAAAGGATTATTGGGCCGTAATTAAGGAACCCTAATCATAGGCCCACACCGTAGGACCCAAAGGTAGGTTGGTGAGAATCTTAATTTCGCATTTATTACAGCAGTTACACTGATATACCGATCCGTCCTTTACTGACTTAAGCATCGGAGCCCCTTAGACACGTACCCCGATCGTCATCCCAGCCGATCGAGCTAAGGAGTGGATTTTCTTGGAGAAGTTACAGTTGTCGTGAAAAGTGGAATAAGCTTAAAGAGGTTCTTTAGTAGGCTCTTGGTCCCTATACCCGAAACACATATTAACGTATTCCTATTAAATTCAAAAATTTTACATTATTAAGCTATGAAAAATAACTATCAATACCATTTTTTTTAAATACTTGTCCTGAATATAATCTAGGAATTGTAGATTAGTTTTACACAAGTAAGTGTAAATTACATTTTTTTTTTCTTATATTTAAAATGAATGAGAGTAATTATCAAACTAATTTATAGTTTGTTCTCTTTTTAACTTGTATTCATTACCCTCTTACTTTTTATGTCATTTTGTTTATCTATTTTAACAAAATTATGACTTTAATACAATTCTCAATTTAATAATTAATAATAAAAAGTAACAAAACACTGTCAGCTTTTATAACAGTAAAATAAATACACCGCGTTAGCGTTAGACTGTGTAAGGACAAGTATGTTATGAAAAGCCATGTGTCTTCTTCACGTTACTTTGACCATTTCAGAGGATGGAACCCACATGAAAAATTATTAAATAAATATAAATTTAAATATATATATATATATATATATATATATATATATATATATATATATATATATATATATATATATATATATATAAAAGTAATGATATGGTTGTATTTTAAGCTTTTTAAAATTAAATAATTTTTATCTAGGTTAAATACTAATTTGCTTCAGTTTTTGTTGAGTTTGTTTAATTCAACTTTATTATTTTACTTATAGTTTTAATTTTTTTTCCAATTTTTAATTTAGTTCTTTTATTCTTTTTAAAATTTTCTTAATTTAAAGTATGGTTATGTATGAATGTACTATCAAATTAATTTAATTTTTATATTTATTATTTTTATTTAATTCAGTCTATTTTTTTAAATAGAATATTTAATAATAATATTATTCATATAGTTAGAGAGGATAACAACGTTTTTAAATTTTAATATTAACATTTAAATTTTTCGTGAATAAATAATTAATACTAATATTATTAAAAATACAAAAACATATTTTTATTAATAATTATACGATTAACAGCGGTCTAAAATTACTTAATTACAATAATAGTGTTGGAGTCACCGTAACTAGTTTATATGTAAAAAATAATAATTATAATATTTAATAATACTATATAAAATTTTCCTAATTAGTAAAATTAATGTATTTAAAATTAATTCATTTTACTTAAAAATATGATGAATTAAAAAAACCTTAGAATAAATAAATTAGAAACCTAATTATTTAACTTATAATAATTATTCTATATATAATACTTAAAAAATATAATTAATACTGTAAACTATTTACCCTACAAAAATTACTCTCATTTAATCATAACTACTTTCATCTTTGTTAATGACAATTGTGCGAAAAAAAAAGTACTAAATCTAAAATAAATAAAAAATTGGATATGCAAAATGTTAGATGTTACTCTAAGCAAGAGCGATAGTTAGTAATACAATAAAAAGAAAAATAATTAATAATAAAAATTCTTTTATGATCTTACTTGATTAGTGTAGATTTATTTACAGGATTAATCATAAACTAACCATGGTGGTTCTTAAGGTAATATGTGAAAAAATACGTACAACTTTTAGTTCTGGAAACTATAATTAGTAGTAAAAAAATATTAAAATTAACGGTTAAGTATATTTTTAATCTCTGAATTTTGGTTAAGAATTGAGATTCGTTCCTAGTCGAAACTTTAATAAATTTTGATCCCTAAAATTTAAAAATGAATGAATATACTACTTTTAACCCAATTTTATTGACTTTTTTCAACCCGTGAAATGTGTTTCATGTTAATAGTGGAGTTATTTACGCCATTTGACACATTCTCGACTCAATATTACTGAGAAATACATTCAAAACCTAAGAAAATATTAACAAAATTGAGTTAAAAGGACTATATTCATTTTTAAAGTTTAAGGACCAAAAATTATCAAAGTTTCGACCATGGACATTTAGGGACAAAAATATACTTAATTCTAAAATTAAACTTTAAAAATAAATATAAATATATATATATATATATATATTTTTTTTTTTTTTGGTATTCAATCAAATACACTTTTTAATACTAACATCTTACCTTACCGAAATTAACAAACTTTCTCGTGATATTTGATTTTGATTTGACAAAAATATTAGGTTGTTTTAGAACTAAGTAGTTGGAGAAATAGGATATCATTAAAAATCGTTATCTAGATTTTGTCGGAAAACTTAACAAGGTCGTAGCCAAAGGTGCAAACTTGTTCAAAGGAGCAAATAGGAAAGTGTGTGGGAAAAACACACACCAAACAACACTATGCTTGTTTATTTTCTACTTTCTGCTACCTTGGTTCACACCGTTCTTTCCTCAGAGTTGCCTCAAAGACTAAAACTCAGTCACCTTTTCTCTCTCTTTCTCACTCATGACTCTTATTTATACCAGTGAGAATCTTCTTCTCCTCTCCTCTCCTCTTGTGCCATTCCGTATTTTTCAAATGGCTGCATTGTGACATTGTCAACAGTTAGTGGGGTTCTGACTTCTGAGTATTCTGATACCTTAAACAGGTCTCACCCTTAGTTTTGTTGCTATTCTATACTTGGAAAAATCAATCTTTTATTCATTTACTTCTTCATACCCTTTTGCTTGCTTTGGTCACCCTTTACTATATCATGTATGGATTCTTCCTGGAGTAGTGCCAGTTACCATGTTCCCTTTGTGTTTGATGAAAGAACAGTGTTTGAGTGCTTTTCTTACCTCTCTGTATGTTTTGTTTCCTTTTCACTTATTCATTGTTTTCTGCATATGTTGGATTCGTTTTGACTTTGATATCACTGTTTTGACATAGAAATCGAGATGATGAATTTTCCTTTCTAATTTGCAGACCACATGGCTAATTTTGAGAGAGATGATGTGGCAATTCTATCAGATTGTCATCCCCAAGTATCAGTTGAAGTCGTTGATTCTGGATTCCCAAGGCATGTATCTAGGACTCGAAGTGTATCAATTTCTATTCCCGCGACACTCACAGAGCCATATGAAAGAGATACTAATCTTGTGGGATACACTGGTCCCTTACGGATTCAGAGAATAACTCCATTTAATCAGATGAGTGGTCCATTGCATGCTACTAATAGACCTGGAAACCTTTCTCGGCAGAATAAAGTGGCACCCGAGTCACAAGCAGAAGAAAGTAAGACAGAAAATTTTTCTTCATGCTGTGGCGTCATGGGTGAAAATGATTTGCAGAACTATGCTTGCAAGAATGAACATTTAGTTAGGTCTGGTCCACTGGGAATGTGCAGTGATCCATATTGTACAACGTGCCCAACTTACTTCAAGGCTATTCAGAAAAGTAGTTCAAATGCTTCGGGTATATTTAAACATGAGGTATAAATAAATTATAGTTTCCTTTCTCTTAAGAAGCTTATGACTGCTACATGTTGAAGTTTCCTTAGATTACATTTTGTGTCAAGGTTCTTTACTTTTTGCATCTATCATAATCAAGAATTTTATACATGTGTATGCCTCTGCTATAGAGTTTAATTATAAGAATTGCTTATGATTTAATATGATGATTTTCTAATGATGCCTAGGTAATCGTTTGAAACTACAACTTCTGAATCAGACAACGTTTTCTATGTTTATACATAATATCATGGTGTATTTTCTTCTTATTGTGGACTACTTTGTTGTTTCCATAAAATATTTTTTCAGTTGTTACTGCAGTTGGACCTAAAATGGAATTACATGCTATTTTGTGATGCATGTATATGCATAAAAAATATATGTTGCGGTTCTAATTATGGTCTATTTTTTGGTTGTGTAGGCAATAATCTTTCACATTTTGAAATCTCTTTTGCCATTTGTGGACATTTGATCTTATGAATCACTTTGACAATATTAGCTTCATTTACTCAACGATTTTCAACTCTTAATGCTTTCAGTTTCGGAATACTCTTTACGAGGATGCCAAGAATTGGGCGAGAAGACTTTTTACTTTCTTGATTCCCCATGTTCCTAGAGTTATGAATCCTCACAATAAACTTGTACAACAATGGAATCAATTTTTTGCAATATGTTGCTTGGTGGCAATTTTTGTGGATCCGTTATTTTTCTTCTTGCTCTCTGTGCAGAAGGTATGGTTTAAGCCCTTTATTATGATTCAAAATATTGCTTGCTGTACTATTTCCAATGTGATTCTTGTTATCTCTATGAAGTGTCTAACGTGCTCTAAGTTTTCTGTCTTTCTTATGCAGAAAAATAAATGTATTGTTATAAACTGGGGTTTTACAAAACTTCTTGTTGCACTTAGAAGCATGAATGATTTCATACACTTCCTAAACATTATTCTTCAGGTAACTTTTAAGGCTTTTCTAACGGTTGTTTATTTCTTTGTTGTTTAACTAGTTTTCTTATATTAAGTCGGAGTAATATATTGTTACTTTGAGACATGTATTTTCAAGTTTTCTCTCTGTAAGAGACTAAGAGGATATAACATAATCTGCTGAATGCAACAGAACTCAATTAATTCTTTCGCATTGATTCTCCGCAGTTTAGGTTGGCTTATGTGGCTCCTGAGTCTAGGGTGGTTGGTGCTGGGGAGTTAGTTGATCATCCAAAGAAAATAGCTCTTCATTACTTTAAGACATCTTTCTTCATTGACTTATTTGTTGTTCTTCCACTTCCTCAGGTAAATTTCTCTCCATTTCCCTTTCTGCTTATTTTCACAGCAGTATCCTTTGCATCTAATGTGATTTTTTCTTGATCAAGTATACAATCTACACCATGTTTTCATTCCTTGTCTCTAACTTTGGGTTTATACCATTTTATGAAGATGAAAGCAATTTTGGGTGAATAATGGTATAATTCTGTGAAATACTTGCAGATATTCATATTGTTTGTCCTACCAACGCACTTAGGGACAGGGTCAACAGGAGCAAACTATGCAAATAACCTTTTGCGTATTGTGATTCTCGTTCAGCATATCCCTAGACTATGTAGATTTCTTCCTATGATATTTTCTCCAGCTGGATTTGTATTTGAGTCTCCGTGGGCAAATTTCTTTATAAATCTTTTCACCTTTGTACTGTCTGGCCATGTTGTTGGATCCTGGTGGTACCTCTTCAGTTTGCAGGTAGGTTAAGGCCTTTCCTTTACATACCAACTAATAATGAAATGATGATGAGAGATTCAATTAAAAGTTGGGAAATTTCAGTTAGGTGGCTACATCAAGTAAAGGTTCATATATTCAGTTATTAATTTCTGCATTCTCTCTATATCTTCTCCCAGAGGGTTATTCAGTGTCTACGAGACGCCTGTGGAAACACACATATTCCTGGATGCACAAAATTCATTGATTGTGGACATGGAAAAACTGAAGCATATCAAAATAATGAAAGTTGGAGAAATTGGACAAACAATGCTGTTGCAAGTGCTTGTTTTACTGAAGATGGTTTTCGTGATGGTTATGGTATCTTTCTCAAAGCTGTCAACCTTACCGCACATCCTAATCTGTCTACTAGATATTTCTATTCATCGTTTTGGGGATTTCAGGTAACTGTGTTCATTGTCTTCAAGTTTATCATGTTACCAGTATATTTGTGAGGTGTGTTTTTGTTAGAACTTAGGAGACATAAAGCTTTCCCAGTGTTGAAAATTGAGGCAAGATAGCATGCACATTGCTGTCTTCTAGAGCAAGAAATTCTAAAAATGAATATCCATGAATCTGGAAAAGCCTCATTGAAATTATATTGGCAACAAGATACTTTGTTTTGCATATAAATGGCATGCCTTTTAATTCAATATTTGATTTTTCAAATACATGAAATCCTACTAATGCTCTATGCCTGTGTTTTCTGCAGCAAATTAGTACACTGACTGGGAATTTAGTCCCTAGCTATTTTGTTCCCGAAATTCTTTTTACTAAGGCCATTCTTGGGTCAGGACTGTTGCTGTTTGCTCTTCTCATTGGAAACATACAGAACATTCTTCAGGCTCTTGGACGCAGGTAGAATGCCATGCTTCATATATGGAAAACCTCTTGAGTTTACACCTAAAACACAGCATAATGACTAACAAGCGTTGTTTGAGGACGTCATTGTCTTCTCTCCTCTTCTCTTAAATAAGTGTTCTTTTAGAGTTCCTTTAAGGAATAGTTTACAAAGTTATCTAATGATCTACCTTGAATACTGAAGGATTTGTGAGCTTCATAGAGGGAAATAAGTTGCACTGCTTTCTCTCCCCTGTATCTAGTTGGGTTAATACAGAATTTTCTGAAGTTGTTGCCTTTACTTTGATCTAAATGTAACTGAATATAAGTCCATCACCGGTTTCATGATTTTGGAATTGGGACTTTTTGGGGTTGATGGTTTTAACTATGATTTCTGGACTCCAAAGAGCCCTTGTATATTATATTCTAGTAGTTTTTCTAGAGTAATTATGGCTAATAAATTTGCCACTTGTTATATATTAAATATTTAACAACATACATATATATTTATGTATATTTCATCTTCTTACTTTCTCTTAAAGGAACCTAGAGATGTCACTTAGACGACGTGATGTTGAGAAATGGATGAGCCACCGGCGCTTAGGAGACAATCTAAGAAGGTACAATTCTTTCCCATTATGGTCAGACTTGTATTTCTCTCATAAATTGGTTAAAATTTTCTTTTTATATCTCTACTCCTTTCCAAAGCACCATTTTTGGCAATGTATATATTAACTTCAAGTAGAAAATATTACTACTCCACAGGTCAAAATAGATGGACTCAAGTTAACAACTATTAGAGAATCTTTTACTGAGTGACCTATGATAGTTTGTTTTTCTTTTTTACCCGGATAATTTTAATTTTCTTGAATCTCCATATATGTGTTTCTTATGCTTCCACCTGAATGCATGTTTTGTTTTGCTAAAAAGCATTATGCAGTGTCTAGGAAAAGAGTGTTGATGGAAAAGGGTTATCTACAAAAAAGAGACTACTTACCAACCTTAGTACTAGTGTATATAGTATAGAACTGCCATACACTTTTGCATGATTATTTTTCCAGAAGCCTAATTCCTTCCTCTGAATTAATGTCATGCCTCCACCAATGTGGAATATGATCAAAGAAAACTATGAGAAGCTACTAATCATTGCCACACTATAGGAGGCTATTGCATGTTTGTTTGAGCTAATGCTTAAAATGGTTTCACAATCTGTCACTTTTATACAGGCACTGAAATCATATGATTTGTTTGCATGATATAAAGGAAGAGAGATTCCATTCCACTTATATGTTTGGTCTGTCATGTAGGAGAGTGCGACAGGCTGAACGATATAACTGGGCTGCAACAAGGGGGGTGAATGAAGAAATGCTCCTGGAGAATTTGCCAGAAGACCTCCAAAGGGAAATTAGACGTCATCTCTTCACATTTATTAAGAAAGTTAGTGGTTATATAGATTTTGCAAGTGATATACTTCTATTTTCATGAGCTCTAGAATTTGATCCTTATTATTTTCATATATGATGGACAGGATACGTGTATCGGATAGAATACACTATAAATTATTGTTATCATAAAAGTGTTGCTATATATATTAGATACTTTATTAATGAGTATCGGTAAATATCATAAAGTATCGGACACAAATACGCAAATCGGTTGAGTTTTATTACAAGATAAGGTGATTTTGTGCATTGTCCACACTTCAAGCTTAAATGGATCTTACATTGTTTTTCATATGCTGCAGGTTCGAATTTTTGCCTTATTGGATGAGCCTATCTTGGATGCCATATGTGAGAGGCTAAGACAGAAAACATATATCAAAGGAAGCAAAATTTTGTATGATGGTGGTTTGGTAGAGAAGATGGTTTTTATTGTGCGTGGAAAATTGGAGAGCGTTGGCGAAGATGGAATCAGTGCTCCCCTTTATGAAGGGAGTGTCTGTGGCGAAGAACTTCTGACATGGTGTCTTGAGCATCCCTTAACAAGCAAAGGTACATTTCATTTCTAGAAAGCAAACATTAGAAAAGTAAGAACTGCTCTAAGGTACTGTTTGATATAAAAGTACAAACTGTCATGAAAAATTGGAACTATTTATCATATGGAATATACAATAATCATTCAATGCTTACATTTTTACCTACTTTGAACTATTCAGCCTTATTTGGACTTTTGATATCTTTTCCTATCATCATTTTGCAAGTTTTTGGTCCATGTAACTTTCACTATTAATAAGAATGTTGACTTGTCAGCATGAATGTGTTGATATAGCAAACAATAGTTGACTTGACTTAAGGTTCTCATTGGCAATATCATTTATAGAATAGGGGCATGTTCCATGGTTAGAGTAGTGGCATGCTCAACTTGTTTGAAATTTGTCTTGCAGGTTGCAGAAAAGCAAGGATTCCAAGGCAAAAGCTGGTTAGTAACAGAAGAGTAATTTGCTTAACAAATGTGGAGGCATTTTCTCTCAGAGCAGCAGACCTTGAAGAAGTTACAGGCCTATTTGCAAGATTCTTTAGGAGTCCCCGTGTTCGAGGAGCCATAAGGTTATCATCTTCTCCTGTTTTATATCTGATTTTTTGTTTCTTCGTACATTTGTTTATGAATAATGATATTTTAATCTATTTTTAACTTATTACTTCGATCATAGATCATTTACTTTTATAATATTGCTGTCGACCCTTTATATGTTTATAAAATCTGGTTCATTCTGAATTAGTCTTTCTGTGGAAAAAAAGTTTTGACAGAATAAAAGTAAATTGTCCAGTGTAGTGCAGTCTTTCATGTTTGAATTTTGATTTCACAAAGTCCAACATATTAAACTTGTTCCCCTTGTCCATGAACTTTGTCAAAAGTCACTATAGAACTAAAATGATATAAAACACAAATAAAAGATTACATAATAAAGGGGAAAGACCTAGGCTTAAATTCTTACTAAAATAAATGTTTATATTTAATGTCTTTTCATACCTCCTATTTTAAAATTGATAGTGAGGAAAAAAATGTGGAAGAACATAAAGTATAAACACTTTTTACATACTTTTATTATTTTGCAAATTTATGTAACTCTTATTAAATAATTTATGTACTTATCATTTAATAATATAAAAATGTATTTATCAGTAACAATATATATAAAAAAAAACTGTCAGTGTTAACATTTTTCATACTATAAACAATCAATAGCTATAATAGTAATCGTCTTTTTTATAAAAATTAGTCAATTGTCTTAAAAGCCATATAATGATGAATGCTACAGCTATTAGCTTATGAAAATCACTCCAAGAAATTAAACCTTTTTTATTTTTTTATTTCTTATAGTTTTTCCCTTTTTTCTTGTTTTAAGCTATTTTTTTATCGTTAAATGCCATTATTTTTTATGCCCTAACATAAAAATAAAATGTTTGATAATGTTAGTCCGTATTAAATAATGGGAATTAGATAGATTTCCCTAAACATGCATTTAATTATGAAATTAATTATTCTGTATTGTTGATTATATGATGATAGGTATGAGTCACCTTATTGGAGATGCTTTGCAGCAACAAGCATTCAGGTTGCATGGAAATACAGAATGAAATGTCTTCGTCGTTCTAAAACTGCATAATCAAATGAAGTATGAACATTTAGATTTTAATGTAATGTATAAGGTGCATTATATTTGTTTTATTTTCTTGTTTTTTAGTTTTTAAAAGTTGTTGTAAATTAAAATTTAATAAAATTACTCCACCACTGATCTTATCTCACTCCACCAAAAACTCACTTAATACAAAACTATATTAAAATATAATAATAATAATAATAATAATAATAATAAGTAATAATGACAATAAATATTGATCATAAAAGCTATAAAATGGTAAACGTATGTCACGTGAGCAATTGTGACAACATTATAATAATAAATGTAATGTTTAAATTTCTATTTAGTTCTATTTAGAAAAATTACACATTAATAAATTGTAAAAATATTAATAGAATAACATATTCTTTCATTAATACTATAAAGTGTAATGATGGTGGGAGACAGGCACCGGTGAAAAAGTCGTTACATATTTTTTAAGAATTAAAGTCAAATTACAAATATTTTGCTTTTTTTTGTTTTATCGAAAACAGATATTCATAATGCTTTTTAAACTAAAATCCTATAATTCAAAGGACAGTTAATTTTACATCGGGATATTTTCCTTTTGATTTGGGATACGACAATTATAACTAGCGAAATCGTGATTTATCTAGTGGTGAAAATTTCAGGCCACCTTCCTAAATATTGGGATATCTAGATATTTATGCTAGAGTATGGGCTTATGAGCTGAGGTTGGGTTTTGTTGTGTGATTTTCATATGTTTCGGCCTTCGTTATGAATGCATTTTGGCTAGTCTCATCTTCTAGTCGAGGTGCTCTCCCGACGCTTCATCTCTTTGAGGTTGACCTTGTCTTTTCGACGGACTGTTCCCTAGTTATTTCACCTCGTGTCTAGGATGAATACCTCATCCTTTGGATGAGCTACTCCTCAGATGCCTCACCTTGTCACTAGGATGAAAACCTCATCCTCTGGATGAGCTGTTTCCCAGAAGGCCTCATCCTCTGGATGAGCTGCTTCATAGGTGCCTCACCTTGTCTCTAGGATGAAGACCTCATCCTTTGGATGACCTGCTTTCCAAGTGCCTCACCTTGTCATTAGGATGAAGACCTCGTCATTAGGAGGAAGACCTCATCCTTTGGATGAGCTGCTTCCCAGGTGTTTCACCTCGTCTCTAGGGTGTATATGAAGTATGCGATCAAATTGGGAGATTGTGTGGTGAACGTTGTCATGGTCAAGTAAAGACTGAGAGGTAAAATGTAAGTGAATGGAAGAGAAGGAAGAATGATTGGGAAGTAAAGGAAGAAACTCGGAAATGGAAGAAGAAAGACAAATCATTCTTTGTGAGATTGACATATGCAAGAAGACGAGTGCAAAGGGAGGATAAGTAACGTTCCAAGACGAGTGCCTGTGTTTCCAAGAGACCTACTCGTCCTTGCTAGGGCTGGGCAAAAATAACTTAATTGTACTGTACTTAAGTTAACTGCACTGTTTTAAACTAAAAATAACTGAATTATTAATAGTAAAATTAAACTGTACTACTTTTAAGTTAAAGTTTAAAATACTGTACTGAAAACAGTTAACTGTTTAGACCAGTACAGTTAACTGTGGTTTCATTTCTCTTAGAATCTCATTCGATCCCTTGAATCAAATTGGGTCCACAAGCAGAGTGACGCACATTGATTCGATCACCACCGAGACAGATCTTGCCTCGCCGCCGTCGAAGGTCGCCGTTGAAGGTTGTGCCGCCGCCGTCGAAGGTTGCGTCGTCCTTCCTGAGATATCTCTTGTTGCTGTTCATCTCTTTCTGGCTTTAGGTTTTCATTTCACTTCTCTTTTTTCTCCAATTCGATTTTTCCCTTCAACCATTCTGTATAATTTTGACCCATCAATGAACAAATTTGATTTTTGTGTGTACACACAGAATTGTGAAGCATCAAAAGTTGTGAAAAATTGAGCTTGATCTGAAAGTTTAATGTTAGGGTGATGGTGATTAAAGGGATTGATTACAAGCAATTCCACTTTATGTATATGTGAATGGAAAA
>Ga0214542_1006410_pt1 | contig 21478 bp, 6 predicted proteins | sample CNSS1metaG_FD_160096 | JGI IMG/M metagenome (GOLD analysis project Ga0214542, IMG submission 160096) | Root nodule microbial communities from cowpea collected in UCLA plant growth center, Los Angeles, California, USA - CNSS1 | ecosystem: Host-associated > Plants > Roots > Nodule | place: USA...
TTTTTTTTACATATAAAATATATATATATATATATATATATATATATATATATATATATATATATATATATATATATATATATATATATATATATATATTAACTCACACATGTGTACAAAGACCATAAAATTATACATAGATTTATACATCAAAGATATTCAACTAACCAAATATTAGTGAAACAAACATAAATTTGTTATCACACGTGTATCAACACTTAACATACATATTGAATAATGATCTACATATCATCTTATAGTTATGACTCAAAATTCATAAAAATCTTATCATTTTCAATAACATTTTACGGTTACAATAAACATTCACTTGTAACTAGCATAAACACGGGCACTCTCGCGTTTGTGTGTACGCATTTTTTAAATATGTGTAAATATTAGTATGTGATAATATTATAATGTTATTAAGTTAATAAATAAAATAAAATTATATTTATTAAAAATAAAGAGAAATATATCAGACAGATAAAAGAATAACCATTGATAAATAAAGAAGAAAAAAAGAAGCAGATATAGATGATTTTGTAAAAAGTTTATAAAAGTAACGGTCAATTTTAAAAAATTTAAGAAATTATTATATTTAAAGGGTACATTTGGTATTTTGAATTGCGGACATAAAATAAAAAATCTCTTTATATATTATTATAGATTAAAGAGATAAAGGAGAAGAAAAAAAATAAAAATTTTAATTGAGCATAAGTTGAATTACATTTATTATTTTAACTTGAGAAAAAATTGCATCATTTGAGAAAAAAACATTTAATTTTAGAGAAAATCTAGCAAAGGGTGAAGGTTGAGTTGTAGGTTAGTTTTTACCAGAGTGAAAAAGCCTTCATTTTCGCTTGAGGGAAAATAGAACGGAAAACAAATGTTGGATCTCTATTTTATTTTCATTTGAGCGAAAATTATTCGTTTGAACAAAAATATCAAAAAATAATCTCATGCAACAAATCCAAATACTTTTTCAAAGACACATTCAAAATTACTTGCACAATTTTTTTTAAAACATCATAAACATGCATATCCCTGACATTTAATATTTCGCTTTAAAATTAACAAATTCTTTCATTTAAATTGTACAAATCTCATTTCAAGCTCAAATATCTATAATATGTAACACACATCTTTGATTTTTTTTTTTAAATACTGTGATCGTGTCACTTTCACATCATATAATTTATTTTAAGGTACTATAAAAAACATAAATAACTTTTTTTACCTGTAATTCCTTGCTTTTTGGAGAAAGTTTTAGCTCAAACAAGATAATTATTCAAAATCTAGAGATTTAGAGCAAAACATTTAAATATAACAAAAAAAAAGCATTATGAGCTTAACCAAATTGTGACGATTGTTCTTGATCCATTAAGATTGATAGCATTGGTAAGGAAGAAAAAAAAATTGAATAAAAAACAAAGTTTAAAATTTTGATTGGTCATAAATGATTATTAATTTTTCGACTACTATGAGATATAATCTAGAGTAGGAAAAAGACTTTTAGGAAAAAAATAAATTAAGCTAGAGAGAACTAGTAAATGAAGTATGAAGAAACGAGAAAGGGAATGCTAGAGTACATTTTTTTTTTCTTTTTTAATTCCATCAAAAGTGGATAGATTTATCATATTATAAAATTGAAAATTTTTGGATTTATTTTTTTACAACACATAGATTTAGTTCAATTTATTGTTTGACATTTTGAAATCATTATAAATCAAATCGAACCAAAATTAGTTATTGAAATATTGTAATTATATTATTTATTATTTCACTCATAATAGATGTGTATAAGAAAACTTAATATATCTCACTTGATTTTTGACTATAAATACAACCTATTAAAGAATTGACACTGGTAATACATACATCCAAAAAAAAAAAATGATTGGAATGAATTAAGATTGAATAGTCGTTTTGATGTTTATGTTTTATATAAATACAACATGACTACTTTGTTAATTGTTTTTTCCTTTGTTGTTAAGTATTCAATTCTTTTGTCTATAAAAAAGAAAAAAAAAACTCTTATTCTTTTATATTATATTTTAATTCTTTTTATAGACAGAAAAAGAAAATTACTAATTTGTGTAAATTAATTTTTTAATTAATACTAAAGAGAATACATATTTAATTAAACAGCAGTAAGAAATAAAATTATTTTTTATGATTTAACGTTATATTGTAATGTCAAAAAGATAAAATTATATAAAAAATAAATAAATAGAGCTTAAATAGTTTGGTTTAGTTCAATATTTGGTTCAAATACACTTTTAATAAAAGAACCGCGCTACCTACTCCCTTCTAATCTTTATTTTTTATTTTTTGTGTTCAATACAGTAATTCTTTTAAAAGAAAACTTTAATGCTCTAATTCATAATTTGTAACAGTCATTAAAAGAAGATTAATGCTTATATATATGAATTTAATACTTCCCTTATTTTAGTAATTTAAAATATTTAATATTTTACCTAATGAATTTAATACTTTGATACTATATATTTAATATATTTAAAGTAAAGCATTTAATACAAGATGAAAAAGACAGATAACAGCAGTTTATTCATTAATAAGCATTTTAAAATATCAATTAAAAATATATAGCGCGTCCAATTAATTAAATATTTTTAATAATGTAAAATGTTTTACAGTAAAAATAATTAGAAATCATAATAAAAGTAAATAATGTTACTAATATATTTTTGAGCAATGTTACTAACACATTATGATATGTGAATCAAGAATAAATTATATTTCAGTTAGAATATATTTTTAATTATTAGTTTAAGAGACAAGTATCCATCATCAACTATTTCCTTTTGTTTATTTTTTCAATACAACAGTTTTAAATTCCGAGTAAAATTTTGCTGTTAACTTTGTCCTATATTCTTTTCATAGTTTCTTTTTTACCACTTTAAGAAAATAATTTATTTTTTTATTCTTTATCAATATAATTTTTTTTAAATAATATTAAAAAGTAATTTATCATAATATTTTTTATAATTGAGACACATAATTATTAAAAAATATATATTATAATTAAATTAAATTAAAAATCAGTTATGAAAAATACATAATACATTATTTATTTTTCTTCTATATTCATAAAAAAATATTATACAAAAAGCTCATTAGATAATAAATAATGTTTTCCTTATTAAGTCAAGAGACAATAAAGAAATTTGATAAATGAAAAATTAGAGCAAAAATAATGAGTTTGTTTTTATTTTTTTTCTTCAAAAACATAAAGAAAACGTATGAGAGTGATAAATGATTAGAATGTGTGAAAAACTAAAAAGATAATGAGAAGGAAAGTAAAAATTATCTTAATAAATATTTGGTTTAATTACTCTTTTGATTAATATTTTCGTTTAAAAATATTAAATTGGTGCTCAAGTTTTTTTAGTTTTAATTTGGTCCGATTATTGAAAAATTAATGCAATTTGGTCTTTTACAATAAATTTCGTTAAATTTTAAATTTTTTGAAATAGATCGATGACTTTTTTATTAAAATTGAAACACTTAATATGAATGATATGCTTTGTTAGACTAATTAACATAATTCTATGAATTTTTGGACAAAAACAAATACAAAAAAAAATTAAACCAAAATATTTTTATTATTTATTATATTTAATTTTATATTTTATTATCTATTAACACTAAATGTTATACTTTATAAAATAAATAAAAAAATACACAATTTAATTTTCATCAATTTTTAAAATATACTATATATAATTTAAAAAATCTAACAAATTTCAAATATATATACAATCTAATTAAAAAAATTTCAAAATTTTGGAAGTCATGACCCTCCTCTCCCTGGAAAAATCCAATCCGCTCCTGATCGAAAACTTTTCAAGTATTAGAATTATTTCTTTTTTTTACATTTTTAGTAAAAACTAAGAAATTTAAAAATATTTTTTTAAATATTATTTAAAGTTCTAAATGACATTTTTATTTTTATAAGGCTTATATAAATTTATATTATTTTAATTATTAAAATTAATAATTTTAATTTTTAATATAAAATAATAAAATTAAAGATAGTCAATTATACCTTATAGTACTAACTATTATCGGTTATCCTTTATTGAAACATGTTAAAATACTTTTTTGTCCAAATTTTCATCAAGTTTTGTCAAATAAGTCCTAATTTTGGTGTTATGTTCAAATATGTTATAATTTTCGTCAATTTTGTTCAATTGGGTCATTCTTTTTCTAACATTATTTAAATCATTAACGACCATGAACAATGACTGCCATGTGTCACTTCGTGGTTTTTTTTTATTTTTTATTTTTTTAAAATGTTTATGTGTCAACCTAGTAGCGTGCCACATGTCAAAGTCAATGTCCTATATTCAATTGGTCCTTATATTTGTTATTTTTGTTCAATTTAGTCCCAATTTTGTTTAAAATTGACCAATTTTGTCCCTATCGAACATGTGACCAAATTTATTTTTTATATCAAAGTTATAATAATGTGAATTTTAATATATTATATAAAAATATTTAATAAAAAGTGTGAATTTTAATATAAAAATTAAATTTGGTTTCAATTTGGAGAGAGACCAAATTGATTCATGTTAACAATAATTGGGACTAAATTGAACAAAAATAACAAATATAGAACCAAATTGAATATTAAAAATTAACTTTGACACGCTATTGAGTTGAGACGTGAACATTTAAAAACAAATTCAAAAAATACATAAATAAAAATTCAAAAAAACACGAAGTGATACGTGATGATCATTGTTCATGGGTCATTAGTGATTTAAACGATGTTAGAAAAAAATACTGAATTAAACAAAATTGACAACAATTGAAATCCATTTAAACACAAAATCAAGTTTAGAATTATTTGACAAAACTTGAAGAAAATTAGAACAAAAAGATAGTTTAACCAAACTTAAAATACGGGGTAAGTCTCTTTTCTCTAAATTTATTACGGTTGAAGAAAAAATATTAATGTTTCTTAATTAATATGACATCACAGTAATTAATGTTAAAAAACTCAAATAAACGTCAAATATATATTTATTGAAACTATAAATGTTTTAAGCTAATACGTATAGATTAATAAATAGAACAGTTTCTTCCTTTTAATGAAATAATAATTATTATGACGTTTTCTATTTTACTATTTTTTATTTCTACTTTGCGATAAATTGGTAAGTCTAAAATCAACGAAAGATGAAATAAAGGTATGTATTCATAAAATTATTATTATTATTATTATTATTATTATTATATATTTTATTGATGTTTGAAAACGACAAACATATACAAATAAAAATATTTTTAAAATTCCACAACTAAAATTAATATAAATCAGTATTCTTTAGTCAAGCAAACCATATCAGAGAGAACGACGCTTGTATTCCTACTTTTTAATTTTAGAAAATAAAAGTAGGACAAAATTTAATTTTAATTGATGCGTATGGACCGTCAGTATAGATAACTGTTAATAATTTGAATATTAGTATTTCCTTAAAACTAGTTCCAATTCTATAATCGTTCACTGAATTATTAATTGCTTCATTTTCTTAAGAAAGTACTCTAGATCAATAAAACACTTATCGAAAAATTATTAATTGTATTAATGCTATTATATTATTATTACTAGTAAAAATATACATACGGTCATATGTACATGTTTTTTATGATAATAAAAATAATAAAAATAATTGAAAATTCAATATCAGTATTATAATTAATAGGGTTATATATGTTTTTTTCTCTTAAATTTCAGTTAATTTTGGAATTAGTCTCTCTTCAAAATTTTTGATTAATTTAGTTATTTATCTTTAAAAATATGTGAATTTAGTTATTTTTAATTAAATTTTGTTACGTTTATATGACGTTTCAAGCATATTTCATTATAATATTTGAATTATTTATACTGTTTGACACATTTTCGTTTCAATATTAACTCAAATATTATCATAAAATGCGTCTGAAATGTCAAATAAGTTTAACAAAAATTAATAAAAAGGACTAAATTTACGTATTTTTAAGAATGAATGACTAAATTAGTATAAAATTTTAAAGATAAACTAATTCCAAAATTCACTCCTAACAAAATATATTTAACCCTAATTAATATAAACCGATACATGTTTTTATTAACTGTTATATTTAAACTTTTCATCAATTAGGGAGATTATTTTGTAAATTGAAAGTTTGTCAAAGAAAATAAAAATTTGAAAAGTAAAAGAATGTGAAAAAAAAAACGCTAAGAGAGTAGCCATGAAAATAAATTTATATTATTAGTGTTTACAAAATTATTATTATTTATTTTGTAAAGTGTAATTCCAAACCTCCTACAAATGAATCTCGTCTATAAATAGAGAAAACGCAGCGAAGTTCCTCTCGCTGCAGTTGTTGGCTCTTTCTCTTTCTCTCTCTCTTTCTCTCTCACAAACACTCTCCGCGTGCAAACAGAGTCTCCTGCATTGTATTGTAACCTTGAGAGAAGGAAGATGTCAGACGCGTTTTGCAGCGACTGCAAGAAGCAGACGGAGGTTGTTTTCGACCACTCCGCCGGCGACACCGTCTGCTCCGAGTGCGGCCTCGTCCTCGAGTCCCACTCAATCGACGAGACCTCCGAGTGGCGTACCTTCGCCAACGAGTCGGGCGACAACGACCCCAACCGTGTCGGCGGTCCCTCCAACCCTCTCCTCACCGACGGTGGTCTGTCTACCGTCATCGCCAAGCCCAACGGCTCCGGCGGCGAGTTCCTCTCCTCCTCCCTCGGCCGCTGGCAGAACCGCGGCTCCAATCCCGATCGCGCCCTCATCCTGGCTTTCAAGACCATCGCCACCATGTCCGACAGGTCACTTCCTAGGGTTCCAATCCAGATCCCCATCTTATACTATACTTTTCACTTTTGACCTCACTCAACAAATCAATTAAATGAATAAATTAATGAATCCAGAACGTGAACTGTCATATAAGTGTTTCGGGGGATTGGTATCATACGAGTCATGATCCTTGCTTCCTTATGAGGATTAATGTGGCTTTATGTTTTATTGTAGTTTTTTAAAACGATTACGTCTCGTTGGCTTTGTATATGTTTTTATCGTGAAATGTGATTTATGTAATGTTTATGATTGAGGGATTGGCTGATGCGGTTGATGATTTTGCAGGTTGGGACTGGTTGCGACCATCAAGGTATGTTGTGTTCTTGTTTCCGACAGTTTTTTTCTCTTTTTCTAATTTTTAGGTCATTAGAAGATTCTTGAAACTGCGTATATGTTTGTGTCTAATAGCCTGTTTGGATACAGAACTTGAAGTCTTTTTGAGAGCTTTTGGGAGTTTCTCTGTTATAGAAAGTTCTTTGTTTTTAGCAGAGAAGTTCTCAAAGGCACTTTTAACTTGTATCCAAATAGACCTTAATGCATATATGCAGTGCTTGTGTGTGAGGTTTGAACCACGAGTGCAGAGCTTGTTGAATTTGTATTAAACTAAATTAAGTCGGTTATTCTATGGAGTTTTATGTCCATTGTAGATGTTAATTGAACTAGGTTTTTTTGATAAGACTCGCCCTGATGTTTAGTGAAGTAAGCTAAAGAGATGACAGGGGAGTCACGAAACCGTGTATTTTTGTATCCACTTCGTGATTGTTGTGATTGGGATTGTGGTTTGGATCTTGATTGGAAAGTTAACTGAAATTTTAGTGTAGCCAAATGAGTGCCATGTGAAATTTGTGTGGAGGTTGGGGCAATCATTGCTGCACATGGAAGGTTCTGTGCTTTAGGTTGTGTGGATGTTAGTGTTGAAGGTAATTGTGGTTTGGGAGTCTTCATTTTATCTATCTGGTTTGATTACATAACAAGTTCCATTAACTTGTGAATATCCTTATACACTGTATATGATCATTGCTGTTGGTTTAATTAGGCCTTAGGCTTTCAAGCTCAAAGACAAATACAATGTTTATTGAAACTTTGTAATTGTGCTAGCTACCTAATTGTATATATTTTTGTTGAGTTACTTGGTTTTCAATTACATTTTAATGGTACAGTTAAAGTGGTGTTATTTTGGCCTTTCGTAATTGTTGTTAGTGTAGTAGAATGCTATTAGGAAGCGTCAAAAGGTTCAGTTCCTATAGCTAGTTTAGGTGCTGCCCCTTTATTAAGCTCGTTGCCTTTGGAATTTTGGAAAGACTTCTTGTCAGATGAGGCATGCTTTAATTACTAGAAACAAGAATCCAAATATGTGCGATTGGGATCAATACCTCCCCCCTCCAAAACCAAATGCATGGATCCTGTAGAGCGAAGGGCTAGTTTTGTACATAACCTAAATTTTATTTACTCTGCATTCTTCTCTTTATTTACGATGTGAGGTATGTGAATTTTTTCTCTTGCATTAGAACCTTCTTGGCTAGGGGAATTTCATGTGCACTTTTGTTAATGATGCTAATCTTATATTAAAACCAAAATTTTATTTACTCTGAATGTTAATCTCGTGTTGTTAATATATATGGCAGTTTGCTTTTTTCTCTTTGTTGTGAACACTTCTTACCTCAATGAGGTGTGTCTTTACAGCATCTTTTGGTTCAGGGCTTTATAATCCTCCTAGGCCAGGGTCACTTTGTGTGCACCTGGTTCATGATGCTTGATCTATGTTACAAAAGTTGTGGGAGCCCAAAATAAGTTTTTTCTATTGTAAAATTAGTGGGTTAGAACATAAGTGCCTTCCTGAATATGTGAGCTGTATTTTCAAAGCGATTAGTATGGCTATCTGCAAATTGACTTGGGGAAATGACTGGATTACGTTTTGGCAGTCCTCATCTCATGTCATTGTCAAGTTTCTCATAACCAAGTTTATAATCCTTGTATTGTCTCAATTTAATTTTGAAACCTTCATTTTAGTTTTTCTTGTCCATCTTCTACTCTAGTTTTCATGTAAAATTAATATATTCACTTTTTTTTATTGGTTTGAAGGATCGGGCTAATGAGATATATAAGAGGGTTGAAGATCAAAAGTCTAGTAGAGGAAGAAATCAGGATGCTTTATTGGCTGCTTGTCTCTACATTGCTTGCCGACAAGAAGACAAACCTCGTACTGTTAAGGGTACTGCTTATGATTCTTTTAACATCTGGATGCTTGCCAATTTATCTTTCTGTATGTAAATAAGCTTCCCTGAACCTATGGATTTCAACTAGAAATTTGCTCTGTTGCCAATGGGGCCACAAAGAAGGAAATTGGCCGAGCAAAAGAGTACATAGTAAAACAGCTGGGTTTGGAGAATGGTCAGTCTGTGGAGATGGGTACAATACATGCAGGGGACTTTATGGTGAGTTTTCTTTATTGACTTCACATGCATAGTTTTTTTTATTTTGCTACATGTATTTGTGGAGCTAATTCATCACAATATTTTCTATTAATGTTGCTGACTAATTTCATCTCAAACATCAGAGGCGATTCTGTTCTAATCTTGGTATGAATAATCAAGCTGTTAAAGCTGCTCAGGAAGCTGTGCAGAAATCAGAAGAATTTGATATAAGGTATATTTACTTTAGCTCATCTCAATATAGAGACTGTAATAGGTTGGTTATTCACAGCTGAAGTCTGTTTAGTCCCATTTGTTACGTTACACTTTAGTACTAAATGTCTAGTTTCAGCCAAAGGACTTTACTTATTTTTGCTCTAAGAGGAAAACACGGTGGCTAAAGTTCACCGCAGTAGAGTGTCAGTGATACTATGAAATAAGATATCAGCTTAAGGTCAGGGTATTATAAGTTGTATAGATCGATTATCTGCTATGGTATCAAACTTCCCTGTTTTCCATGGAGAACATGGTTACGGTCAGATTGTGGATTAGAAGAAACCTGCAGGTCTTACATGATGTGTGCTGCATCTGGGTAAGAAGTGGAAGCTGCGGAATTGGGGGCGTGTTTGTAAGTAGTGGGATCTCTTAGGGGGTGCTATGCAAAAATAACGCGTGTTTTTGCATGATGTGGAAACACCGATGATTGTATTGCATGTAATTTTGATTTTATCAGCCAAAATAACTGTATTGCCCTCTGCTTGTGTAGATCTCACCAACCAGTTTTAGCTTTCATCATATTCAGAGATGTATATTATGATACTAATGATCTTTCTACAATTTTTCAGGAGGAGTCCCATATCAATTGCTGCAGCAGTTATATATATCATAACTCAGCTTTCTGATGATAAGAAGCCTCTTAAAGGTTTGTGATACTCCACTCCTTAGAGGGTAACCTGGGGTTTGGAGGCATGGAGGACAAACTCATGTGAATGGGTTATTTGTTCATCTCTTCAATTTGATAGGTTTTTAATTGAAAATAGATTTGAAACGAGTATCTTCTGAATTCCCATGAATCCGACAATTGCAACATGTATGATATTTCATACACGTGTCTCATTCTGACAGCTTGTCTTAATGCAGATATATCAATTGCCACAGGCGTTGCTGAAGGAACGATTAGGAACTCCTACAAGGATCTTTACCCCCATGTTTCAAAAATAATACCAAATTGGTATGCGAAGGAGGAGGATTTAAGGAGCCTTTGCAGCCCTTGAATTGTAGAGCAAAACATTACCTTCCATATTTTAACAAGTTTAAAGTTATGTCATTAGAGAGCATTTTGTTTCCGATGTAACTGAACTGCTATTTAAAAAATCAAAGTGCCTTTTTTTTATGAGTTGTCATTCATTGCCGTTAATCGCACCATTTTTTTAGACCCTCCTAATCTGAGTTCTCTTTGGGAGCGAGGCCACAATGTATGAATTTCTCGACTCTTGGTAAAACATTAAGTTTTTTTTTTTTTTTTTTATTTTTTGCTGTCATCGCTGCTTTGATATGGATCATCGACTGGTTATAGTTCTGTACATTGCGTTGTGTATTTCAGTGTATGCGTGGTTAACCCTTGATTCTGCTGCATCCATGTCAATTAGACTTGAAACACTTTTTATTGCTTAATTTTGTTCCATGAAATAGTTTCATGCCCTTCCACGTTTTCTTTGCGTACGTCTCTTCATATTTTTGTCTGCATATTTGCAAAAACGTTTTCTCGAATGTATTAAAAGCCTCAAGGTTACGCTTTTAATATTAATCTGTAATGAAAACTTTTATCTTGGAATGTTTTGAATGTAGTCCACATGTACTGTAATTCTAGATTATATATTCCAAAGTTTTCATTTTGAAATATATTTTTCTGGAATGATTACGCAACGTACACTATAGAAACTTTTAATATATTTCGGAAAATATCTTTTGAAAGCATAAAAATTTTAAAGGATCAGTTTTTATCACATTATAATGAAAAAGTGCGCAAAGAAAATATGAAGGTGTGGAAAGTAATTGTATTCATTAAACTATCAAACTAGGCTGGGTTTAGGTATATAGATAAATTATTACTTGTAAGAATTTGTACACGGTAGACATTATATAACCCATTCTCCTACGAGTACAAAAAATTGTTAGATATAAAAATAGTTGGATGAAAATGAGTTAAAGTAAATGAACATAATTTGTTAGATTGGGTTAGAAAGCCTGTTCTTTTTTAAAAGTTTGAAAAAAACCCTGGAATGTTGTATAAATTGTATCTTTTTTTCTCTTCACTTAAAAGTGATTCCGCACTATCGTTCAACAATATGGGTTGATCTTGAAATTGTAGAGGTAGCTTCAAACTTCCTTTTAAGTAATGTTTGTGAGTGAGGCAGTACCGATTTGGAAGCATTGCGTGAAGGATTTGTGTAAGCATTATGAGCCTCCATGGCCATGTATTAATGATGTCTCCTCTCCGTCAATTCAAACTTCAGACATAGACCTATTCAAAGTTTAACAAATGTGAGGTGTGTTGCTCACTATGACATCACCTATGATATATTACTAATCAATATTTAAAGAGAATTTACCAGGAAAACACAAGTTCCAACCTAAAACTTTAAAACAAAAAATTTATGGATTTTCTCTGTAATGAAATGTTCAACTTTTTTAATCTACTCAATGTAATTTAAACCAATCACACTTACATTTCTAATCGGTTTATGCATGAACCCATGAACAAACACTTCAAATAGATTTACATATGGTTATAGCTACCCCTGGTGTTGTTCACCTCCGTACTTTGAAGCTTTTTAAACTCAAAGACATGTATATAAATGTAACTTATTGTATTCCTTAGTCTTTTTTTTTTCTTGGAAAGATTTCCTTATAAAGTCATATAAAAGAACTCTTGTAGATGTGTACTTCAAAGTATTAATGGTGTGTTTTGATAAAGTATTTTAATAAAACAATTTTTTTTTGAAGAATTTAGATTTCTTTATAATAAAATATTTTGTTTGGATAAAGAAATTAAAAAAGTATTTTAAATGTAAGTATTTTTTAAAGTATTTTAATTAACTAAATTACTAAAAATTCAAATATCCTAAAAATACGTGGAATTTGAAATTCTTCTCCACCACAACTTCACACTCTAAACTATCTAAACCTTAAAAATATAAATTATTTAAATATTTTAACTTGACTAATATTTTTTAAATTTAATTAAAAAATTTTATACATTAAAATAAATGTTTAATTATGTTTTAAGTCCTTGATAAATTTAAGAGCTCTCAATGTGAGTCCCTAATAAATTGTTGTGGTCTCTCCTCAAAATTTTAAAACTTTTTAATTGAATCCCTAGAGTTAAATTGCACAATCACTTCCAACCGACAGTGATGACACAAGATCTTTTCTAAATATTTACTATATTTAACGAAACTAGATTTTAAATTTAATTAATTTTACAAAACTATAAAACATGTAACCGAAAAATTATAAAAATAAAATTAAGAATTATAAAATATAAAATTACAAAAATTAACAAATTATAGAACTATAAAATTATATAATTTCATAATTACAAAATTATAAAATATACAAATATAATTTTTATTTTATAATTTTATAGTTTTACAATTTATAATTATAAAACTATAAAATAATTATAAAATAAAAATAAAAATAAATTATATTTGTATATTTTATAATTTCGTAATATAAATTATATATTTTTATATTTTTATAATTTTTTAATTGTTGTAATTTTATATTTTTTAAATTTTAACTTTATAATTTTGTTTTCATAATTTTGCAGTTACATGTTTTATATTTTTGTAATTTTGTAATTTTTGTAATTTTTTAATTTATAATTTTAATTAAATTTTAAAAAAATTTCATTAAATGCAGTTAATATTTGAAAAATATCTCATCAATCGGTCTCTTGTAACAAAATATTATGTAGCGGATAACATTTATGGAGGATAATAGTGTAAGTGTCACATCACAAAGTTAACAACCACACTTAACATAGGGTCTCAATTGAAATATGAATTTTAAGGACCAAATATAGCACAAGAATTTATTAGAGACTAAATTGAAAGTTTCCAAATGTAAAGGAACTTAAAACATAATTAAGCCTAAAATAAATATTGTTAAAATAAAATTTTATTTCATAAGAAATTCAGTTGCTTTCTCCAAACATGAAATTGAAATGTAAGGTATTTTAATTTCTTTATCCAAACAAGTTATTTAGAGAATGAAGGGAATTTAATTGTAAGCAATTTAAATACAATAGATTTCAATTTCTCAACATTGTTGAAATGCTTTATCCAAACACAAGGTAAGAGTTTTTTTAGAAGTTCATAACTTTATGCTAACAACTTGTATTGTGTAAGATATACTTTGGTTAATTTACCAAAATAAGTTAATTTCTTCTTGATATTACCAATTTGAGTTCGCTTTTTAAAAAATTACGGATATGAGTTAAGCGGGAGAATGTTAGAATTAATTGACAAATCAATTCTATTATGTGACTCATTTGAAATATTATGATCCAATTGTTATTTAATAAAATATAAGAACCTATTGATTATTATGGAAAATTGTACTAAAATAAAATAAAGTCAGCCCAACTTGATGGATGTTGGCATATAAAAGGGTATTAGCGTTCAGTATCTTTGGCCATGAGATTCTTTCACAATAAGTCATCAAGAAAAAGAGTGTGAGAGAAGAGAGAAGAGAGAGGAAAGAAAGACAAAGAGATAGATTGGAAAAAAGAAATTGAAGAACAAATATTGAAGAACATATTCTCATTGGATCTCTCATGGATCAGATCAAGGTTAGTATCATGATTTGTGTATGTGAATGTGTGAGACTCATGAATCTTTAGATCCTAGAGTAGTTTTCTATAATGAATTATTATCGCATGAAAATTACAAATTAATTTACATTCTCACCCAATCTACATCCACTACTAAAAAAACTCATATTTCCTGTCAATTTTGTTTTGAATTTTTTTTTTGTAGAAAATATTTACAAATTTTGTTGTGAAAAAAAGTTTGCAAGAAATTACTACCATTTTTTTTTGCAAAATATTTTGTATAAAACACTTTTCGCAACAAAATTTGTAGGAAATACATACAAATTTTATAATTTCGTAGAAAATAATTACCCACGAAGTCATGATTTGTGTATGTGAATGTGTGAGACTCATGAATCTTAAGATCCTAGAGTAGTTTTCTATAATGAATTATTATCGCATGAAAATTACAAATTAATTTACATTCTCACCCAATCTACATCCACTACTAAAAAAACTCATATTTCCTGTCAATTTTGTTTTGAATTTTTTTTTTGTAGAAAATATTTACAAATTTTGTTGTGAAAAAAAGTTTGCAAGAAATTACTACCATTTTTTTTTGCAAAATATTTTGTATAAAACACTTTTCGCAACAAAATTTGTAGGAAATACATACAAATTTTATAATTTCGTAGAAAATAATTACCCACGAAGGAATTACCTGCAAATTAAGATTCTCGAAAAAATGACAGAAAAAAGTCTTTTCTTGCAAATGTTTTTAACAAATTTGCAAGAAAAATCCCATGTAATATGAGAATTTCTAGTAGTGATCATACATTACACGAACCTATCTGTTGGGCATAATCCCTTTTGATATTCCCAAAAATTAGATTGAAAAATAATTACAAAGACTTAGAGTTGAATGAGAATGCTATAGAAAAAGAAGTAATTGTGAGGATAAAAAGAAGAGATTGGTCACTCATTTCTTTTTTGAATTTTTAAAATTATAGCAACCATTAAAAAGCCTACTATAATATGAAAATGTTGAAGTAAAAATATTGTTTAGTGATAACTTCTAATAATATTTCACATATAATTAAAAGTTAAGTATATTTGACCCAACCAACCAAATTATTTTAATTTAGTAGTTTGATGAAACCAGACATACCTCATAAGCACACCCGTAAAACATCATTGAAAAATACAAATATCATAAAATAAGCAAAATTTACTTAAAAAATATTGTACAACCTCTTTGTTTTAAGATTAAATCACATATTATACATTGCCTATACATTAATGTTGTATTTATTTAGACGAGACGTTATATTCAAGAAAAAGGAAGAAATGATTTGCGGGTGATGTGCACGTTCGTTTTGACGAAGACATATTTGAGAGCTAGAGAAGGAAAGGATTAGCAGGATGCAAAAATTTTTGAATCTCTCTTCAACTGAGGGGATTTAGGGGTGATAGTGGTGAAAATACAATTATACCCTCGTTACGTATCACACTTTATTCGCGTGCATGATATGTGAATGCATCTTTTGTTTCTTTAGTAGCTTTCAAAGGTGTGAGATTCCTGATGAAGACACACTTAAGAGTGACTTTGAGGTGAGTTATTGCCCTGGGTGTGTGTGTGGTGCATGGTTCATGGTTAATAATCCTCAACAGAATGATATGTGGTGAGGTTACATCGTCACAAAGCCATGACTTTTACTTTTGGTTGGAGATCAAAGAAGGAGGAGCATTCCAAAGAAGGGAATAGATTCTCATGCAAGTTGGAACCAATTCCATGGTCAATGCAAAGGAGTTGAAATTGATCCATTGAGGTTGGAATCGATTCCATAAACATTGACAGATCTTAGTACACTTGGATGGGGCCTACTCCCAAATTTTTAATATATATTTAGAATATATTATATTGATAAAAATTAAATTAGATAAATTTTTATTTCTTTTAAAAGTATAACATTTAATGTTAATAAATAATAAAATATAAAATTAAATATAATAAAAAATAAAAAATAAAAAATTTATTGAGTTTTTTTTTCTATTTTCTTTCATATCTTTTAAGTTTCTTACATATTGTATTCATTTTCTACTCTTGCATGTTTTCTTTTGTTCCTGACAAAAAAAAGAAGAAAGAAAGTTACACTTAAATTCATTATTTCTGCTATAGTTTCTCATTTGTTCTCTTCCATTCTTTAAGATAAAAAAGTAACTTTCTTTTGTCCCTTGATAGTGAAATATTACTTTAATATTTAATATTTTTCCCTCTCATGAGTTTTTTGTACATTTCTTTTTGTATGAATATAGAAGGAAAGTTATGTGGTATATGTTTTATCATAATTATTTTTTAATTATGAATTGATTATCATAGATTTTTTTTAGTAATTACATCTCTCAATTTTCAATTAGATCTTGATAAATTACTTTTTAGTCTTAACTTTCTTTTTAAAAAATAGGTACATTGATGAAGAATAATATAATAGATTCATTTTGTTTAAAGTGATAAAAGGAAATATATGTGTGAAGATGAAAATAATACAAATTTATTTCTTCACATATTTGCAAGCATAATACTGAGTATGCAATTGTTGAATTAGAGGAACACTTTCTTAAAATTCAAAGAATTACATATGGAAAGTTTCATATTAATTCCTTAGAACTTAGTCCAAGAAAAAGTTCTCAAAAATGGAAATATTCAACGAGTGAAATAGATGAAATTAGAAAAGTTTATTTAAAATGAATTTCATATTAAATACAACTTCAACACTATTATTTTTCTAATGAACATACACAAAGATTTCAATACTAAATTATAGGAAAAAAAATATGTTTTTAGTTCCTGAAGTTTTACCTAAAATTGAAAATAGTCCCTGGACGAAACTTATATACTGTTACACTTTTAAGAGTATTGGTTTTGGTCCTTATTTTCCTAACAACGTCAAAGTTTATCTTACATGACAAACGGTGCACCACGTGTTATTATTTTTATAAGGTATAATTACTGATTTGGTATCCCAATATTTTGGTTAAGTTCAATCTGGTCCCCATATTTTTGGTTTGTTCAATTTAGTACCCCAATTATTTAAAAGGATTCAATTGGGTCATCTTCGTTAAGTTGGAGTTAACACCATATCCATACAAGACACATGTCAAGCCGTAAAATTTTTAATTTTTAAAAAATTTTATTTAAAATTTTTTATTTTTTTCAAAAAATTGAAAAACTGCCACATGTCTGTTTACTGTCGTGCCACGTGGCAGCTTACAATCATGACACGTGGTAGTGCTAATAGTTGTTTTCAATTTAGTCCTCTATTTAAATTTTTGGTTCAATGTAGTATCCAAATTCTTTGAAATGATCCAATTTTATCCTTTCCAATTTGAGACCAAATTAGTAACTAATTTTAATTATAACTTATATATACATGTTAAAATAATTGTTTTGAATTTATACATCAAATCACTACACCTAAATATTCAAATTATTTTATTTTTTATAAGTGTAAAAAATTTTAGGTGTAAAAAATGTAAAAAATAAATAATTTAATATTTAGATGAAATGATTTGATGTATATATTAAAAAAAATTATTGTAACATGTATATATAAGTTGTAATTAAGTTTATTTACTAATTCGGTTTCAAATTGGAAAAGACAAAATTAGATCGTTTTAAAGAATTGGGGTATTAAATTAAACCAAAGATTTAAATAGAAGATTAAATTGAAAACAACTATTACCACTACCACGTGTCATGGTTGTAAACTGACACATGACAGTCTATAAATTTTTACAAAAAAAATTAAAAAATTAAAAAAAATTTAAAAAAAATTTAAAAAAATTAAAAAAAAATTAAAAATTAAAAATTTCACGGCTTGACACATGTCCTGTACAGACACAATGTTAACTTTAACTTAACGGATAGAACCAAATTGAATCCTTTTAGATAATTGGAATACTAAATTCAATAAACCAAAAATATGAGAACCAAAGTGAACTTAACTAAGAAATTGGGATATCAAATAAGTAATTATATTTTGGGTTAAGTATGTTTTTAGTCCGTGAACTTTTACCCAAAATTGGAATTCGTCCTTGGTCGAAACTTTGATAAATTTTGGTTCCTAAACTTTAAAAATGAATGAATATAGTCCTTTTAATCCAATTTTGTTAACTTTTTTTTAGGTTTCAAATACATTTCTCAGTAAATATTGAGCTGAGAATGTGTCAAACGGTATAAACAACTTCAATATTTACCGAAAAATGCGTTCGAAACCTAAAAAAAAAAAGTTAACAAAATTGGGTTAAAAGGATTATATTCATTCATTTTTAAAGTTTAGGGACCAAAATTTATCAAAGTTTCGACCAATGACGAATTCTAATTTTGGACCAAAGTTCAGGAACTAAAAACATACTTGACCCTTATATTTTTTATAAAATAAAATATTAACATTCATCTAACCCACACTTTTCAAAATTAATTTATAAAATAAATCCAAAATATGAAATTGCAAATAATAAATATGTGTACAGAAAAAGGAATGCACCCAGAGTAATTTCTTCTTTTTCTTATTATTATTATTATTATTATATTTTTATTTTTATTTTTATTATATTATATAATATTATTATTAATAGATATTTTAATACTAAATTATATATTTTTATTATATTAATAATAAGATTAAATATATAAAATTTTAATATATTATTTTTAACCCTTTCAAAATATTTTACCCAAATTCGTGACTGTCGGCATGAGTGATACCAACGCTAATAGAGTCGATATCTGGGGCGGACACAAGATGCAATTCCTTCCACAGATTTTTGGTCCAAGCAAAGATAACAAAATGCAATTGCTTCCATAATTTTAAGATGCAAAGACAACGCTACTTAAACTTCTGCTTTTGTTTTCTTTTAGTGTTTTTTTATTATTAATATAGATTTTTCTTGTAATAATTTTTATTTATTTATAATAACATGAGAATAATTTTTATACATTGTCGAATTCCAATGGTAAATATCATAAAAAACAGAAGTTTTATTATAAACTCATTTTTAAACTCTCAACAAAGAGTTTACTACATTTCCATCATCTAAATCAATTATTTTAATTTAAGATTCGATTTAGTTTATTCAAATACGTTATTTAATAAAAAGCAATAAAATTTGTATCAAAGTGGATTATTAAAAGAAAAATAATATTTTTAATTATAAAATTAATTTTAATTTTTAGTTCTATGATTCAATCCAAACTCAACTCATTATTGATTTAGTTGGCTTAAAATTTGATGTATATCTAACCCCGTCCAAACTATTTTAATTGAGTAGATAACATATTTGATGAACCCCTTCTACTTATAAACACCCCTAACTCATAAATTTATTGAAAAATAATAAAAAATCATAAAATAAATACGACTTACTTGAAAAATATTGTACAATTTTTTTAATTTTAACATTAAATCTAAACAGTAACATAATGAGTTAAAAAAATTAATAGATGACATTTCTTAATTTTTTTAATAAGTCTCACAATCTTTGTAAATACTATTATTAACTTTTGGGTTAAACATAATCAGATATGTGTGTTTTGAAAGTGGTCAATCATTATGCAGCTATGTCCGAACCTTTTTTTTTTCTTTCTGTCTTCTTTTATCACTTTTGAAATGTTTTTATTTTTATGGGTTCAAATTTAATTATTATTTTTTAAAATTTAACCACTTTTAATTACAAAACTACCTATAAAATAAATAAAATTTATTTACAATAAATTTATAATAGAATTATTTTAATTTTATAATGATAATAATAATAATTTTATTATTTTTAATTATTAATTAAAAAAAGTGAACACATTCACGTGCTTTTACTAGCATGTAGTAATATATTTAATTATTTATTTTATAGTCATATATATGGTTTAAACCTAAACCTATAATATCTACTGAGTTGAGCTAATTAAATAATTTGGGTAACCTATAATTTTATATAAATAATATGTAAGTATAGTATTTTATATTTTATATCTAGTATATTTATTCAATTAATTAGTTATTTTTTATTGCATTTGGATAAGATGTAAATGATATATACTTTGTTTGACCTAACATACTATCACCTAAAATAAGAATTATAAAACTTTGGTAAGAGGAGAATTTTAACAGGTTTTAATAATATTTAAGTTTTTATTTATGTAAAAATTAAAAATTATAACATGAATAAAATAAATTTTATGATATAAAACCCAATGATTATAATAAACATGCTGAGTCTCTGCTGTATGATATTAAAACTAATTTATAGAATAAATATATTTTTGTTTTATCATTACATAACAAAATTATAATTTAAATTGATAATACTTAAATATAGGTTTCAGTTACTAAATTATATTTAAATTACTAATTTAAAATATATACAAATAATTTATAATTTATTTAATTAATAATATTAGATTTAAAATGAATTTACATAGTTAATTGTGTTTTTATTATTATATTAAAAAATTAAAGTGATTCAAATTTGATGTATTAATGTATCAGTCTTTTGCCCTATAACCATTTCACAAAACAATAAACAAATTTAAAAGAATGTTACGTTTATTTCTTCCAAGATCGGGTTCACACTTTCTCTAATTTTAAAATAAGCATTTTTTATAATTTTTTACGACGTTTTATCAAAGCAACAGTTACATTTATTTTAGTTATCAAAAGACGCTTAATAACTTTTACTTTTATTTTATTTAAAAAATAATATATTAAACAATAAGTACTAAAATTCAAACTTCAATGTTTAAAACATGAAATTTAAAAATATTAAAAAAAAGTGTAAGACCCTAGAAAATGGCGTTTTAAAAGTGATAGTGGTTTAAAAAATAGTGAGACTCGATTATTTTAATATTAAAAGATTTTAGTATAAATAGAATTGTTATAAACGAGTTTCATTATTTTAAAACACACCATCTCTCTAGAAACCACTTTTCTAGAGTTCTCTGACTTCTCTCTAGAGGTTTTGTCTCTCTGGTCGTCTGATTGAAGAACCGAGACCGTAGGATTGATCCTCTCGGCGAGCTCTTCAAATTGGACCGATCAGTTTCTCCGTTCGCGTAAGTTGAGTTTTCGCTCTTTATTTTAGTCTTCTTCTCTTTTCTGTTGCATGCAGGCCCTCTTTCGCTTGCATGCGACGTTTTAATCATTAGTATGAGTCTCTGCTGATCAGTGATCATAACGGTATGTCCTGATCATTCTTGTGATGTTTCTATGTGTAGATAGAGCATCCTGTGGAGTTAGAGGTGTTGACGTTTTTAAGGCGTTGACGTTTATAAAGTTGTCTAAACAGGATAACAGGTAAGGGAAGCTAACTGTTTTACT
>Ga0214542_1006416_pt1 | contig 21466 bp, 11 predicted proteins | sample CNSS1metaG_FD_160096 | JGI IMG/M metagenome (GOLD analysis project Ga0214542, IMG submission 160096) | Root nodule microbial communities from cowpea collected in UCLA plant growth center, Los Angeles, California, USA - CNSS1 | ecosystem: Host-associated > Plants > Roots > Nodule | place: USA...
TTCTTTGTTCTTTTTATTATTGTTGAGGTTTTCATTCATCTATGTCTTTTATCTTTAAATCACGTAAGAAGTAATGATTTTAAATCTATATGCATGTTAGTCATATGAGTCCAAGGGTTTTTAAATTATGATTCTGTGTTTGTGTTATTCTTAACTTGATTTTGTATAATGTTAATTTCATATTAAAGGCACTGTGATTGAGAATTGGAGAAATTGATATTGTGCATAAAGTTTTGGGGTGATTTATATGAATTGAATAAGGGTTTTGGTATGGAATGGTTATGAACACCAAACCTTGTGTCTTAGTAGTCAAATTTGGATATAAAGCATGATTCTAAGTATTCTTGCAATTACATTGTGTTGGTAAGGATTGTTCGGTGTTTTGGTACTGGTTTTGGTGAATGGTGTGCGTGAAAAGAGACTGATTCTGCAAGTTTCGCCCAAGCAAGTCCATCTCGCCTAAGTAAGAATTGTAGGACTTCGTTTCTGTTCTTCGTTCGTGCTGCTCACTCAGGCGACTTGTGTTAGTGTTGAGCGACAGAGACTCTCGCTTAGGCGAGAGTGGCTCGCCTAAGCAAGGTCGCGATGAAGCCTGTATGTGTTGAGCGCGATTTCTCGTCAAAGCGAGGAGTTTTGGGGTGTTGAGCGACAGATACACTCGCTTAGGCGAGAATGGTTCGCCTAAGCGAGGTCGCGATGAGATTTGGTGTTTTCCTTCGTTGAATCCTCGTCCAGGCGAGGAGCTTTGTGTGTTAAGCGAACTGAGGGCTCGCCTAGGCGAGGAGAGCTCGCCTAAGCGAGATGAAGTGGTACAACCACTGCTGCACGGTCGCTCAAGCGAGGTGGGTTGGCTTAAGTGAGGTTGATGGTTTAGCTTGGGCGAAGATCCCTTGCTTAAGCGAGAATGATGCATTTTCTATGTTTGTGTGAGCTGTTTGAGCTGGTTTGTTTGTTATTCCTGAATTCTAGGGATTTTATGCTTGTGTTGGTGATGGTTGGGCTTGAAGGACTAAGTCCATAGGATTTTGGGATGTGCTTGGAATGAGTCGCGAACGAGGAGTTCGTGATGGGTGGATCGCATGCGAAACATGGACAGTTAGTTCACCAGAGGTACTCTTGTTGGGATGAATGAGCGAGGGAGTTCATTTCATCCTCAACTTGAGAATGCTATGAGCGATGGAGTTCATAGTAGGAAAGGCGGGTATGCGGTCCGGGTCCGAGCGAGAAGTTCGGATGACGGACGAGAGAGTCCGTGAAGTAGGACTACAAGTGGGATAGGCTTGTAGGTTGGACCACGAGCGAGGAGGGTCGTGGCAGCACATGAAATCCCAAGATTTTAGAATACATGCATGAACTCATAATTGGTTATGAGTAGGAGAAAATTGGATGTTTTTGGAAATAAATAAATAATTATTTACTGGTTGGAACTTTATTTTCATATTTAATTATGATTATGTGCATAGCTTACCCTATCTATGTATGTGTGGCGATGATCGGGTAACTTGTTATCCGGGAGCAGATAATGTTTCAGGTGAGCCAGGATGTTTAGTGGCGGAGTGAGGGATTAGCATTCATGGGGATTTTTCAAAGACTATTATTAAATTTTCTTGTAATTGGAATTGTTGTTTTTATTCTGGTTTTAAATTTGTAAATGTGAATTTTGGTTATTTTGGCTATGAACTATCATATCTTGGACTTTAAAGTTTTAAAATTTTGCCGCGTGTTTGGGAAATAGATTAATAGTAAATTAGGTATTTATTTTAAGTAATATCCTATCGGGATGTTACAGAGGATACTCTCACAAAGGTTGAACACAAAGGTATATATAAATTCAAAAATGATAAACCCTTTTACATGTAGTAGAGCACCCATTATATATAAAGGTTTAAGGGTGTATAAGCAAAAGCACAGAAGTCCTAAATGATTACATAACAAATAGTAAACCCTACATTCTAGAAGATAGGTTAAAAAATGGTGCCACAAGATGGTCTCCTAAAGTGACTTCTTGACCAAGACAAGTGCTCACATGTTTTAGATGTTTCTAGAACTTTTCATGGAGGATTCTTGACCAAGTCTTATGGTCCCTCATTCTAGATGCTTCTAGAATGCTTTACTCATTCTCTCTCTTCTACATGTGCTCTTCAAAATGTGCCACCTATGCCTCCATTTGCACCACCATGTTTAGGATATTAATTGTCCTACACAACAAGTAAATATGGATTAGCATGTTGTCTGAAGTTAATCTTAAGTCAACAACTCAACCTTAGACAAGGGTCAACAAGTCAACCTTAGACCAAAGTGAACAAGTCCACTAAGAAAAGTCAACTATGTCAACTTTAGGGAATTCAAACTAAGGAAAATAAAAGCAATGGAATTAAGGAACTCCCTTTTCTTTTAAGCACATGCCATCGTCATTGGTAGGGATCAAGCCTCATCCTACCCTTCTTGGAGAGAATTTGACCTCAAATTCTTTAAGTCTTTATTTTTGGAGCTTGACTTGAGGTGATGAAGTAATTTCTCATGAGATCTTTCTTCATCTTTATTGATCCCACACTTTCTTTGGAGATGCCATCTATCTTTTCAAAGCCATTATTCCTCTCTTGTATGCACCTTTGTTCATCCCTCTTGGTTTATGCACATCTTTCTTTGAAAAACTATTTTTGTAGGCAAGAAACTCCTTGGTGAAAGATTTCCCTTTTTCTTCTTTATCTTTTCTTTTCTCTTATGTTTCATTTTATTTTGGTCCTCATTTTCTTGTGGAGGTGAGGGAGGTAGGAGTGTGAACTTCTTGCCTAGGAAGGAGAAAGCATACGTGTTTGCATGGCCATCATAAAAGACTTTTCTATCAAATTGCCATGGCCTACCTAGCAAAATATGGGTGGCTTCCATAGGCACAACATCACATAACACCTCATACCTAAAATTGCCAATTGAAAAGTTAACGAGGACTTGTTTAGTTACTTTAATTTCTTCTTCCTTAAACCATGATAGCTTATAGGGCTTGGCATGAGGGATGGTTTTCAAGCCAAGCTTGTCCACCACCCTTGGGCTAGCCATATTTACACAACTTCCATATGGCATCTTGAATGAAAAAGGTTTTGTCTTTGAGAAAGATAAAGTTCTTTGGAAACTTGCCCTAGTCGGCGTCTTACCTTTAACAATCCACCTTTAAAGTATTTAGTCTTTTCACTTGAAGAAGAAGAAGTGTGGGAAAAAGTACTTTTGGGGAAAGGGCAAGAAGAATGTTCACTCTCTACATCATTACTCTTCTTTAAGATGATAGTCCTCTTGGTTATGCAATTCAAAGCAATGTGTTTATACCCTAAACATTTCAAACATTTAATGGAACTTGATCTTTGAGAAGTGGAATGGTGAGTGTGACCAATTTGTGACTTATTTTTACTTGATGGTTCTTGGTGAGACTTAGAAGGGAATTTATCATGTTTCTTTTTATCTTTTCCCTTCCATGAGTGACTATAGTAGTGGTTAGGTGAATAACTCTTCTTGGCCCTATTTTTTCTTTTCAATTGAGTTTCAATCCCAAGGGCAATTGTAAAAGATTTTCAAGAGTGGAGTACTCATACAACTCTACTTAGTCTTGTATGTCTCTCCTAAGACCATTCACAAACCTTTTCATTTTTTCTTTGTTAGTTTCTTTTATTTCAACCCTAAACATTTGAGACTCTAATTCTTTAAAGTACTCACTCACACACATAGAACCATGGTGAAGCCTTTGGAACTTCAAAGTAAGTTATTCTATATAGGAGATAGGAGCATATCTAGTGCGTATAAGAGTTTTAATGTCCATCCAAGAAGCCGCAGGTGACCCTTGGTCATATTTCTTACAAAGTTTATGCTACCAAGTATTGGCATACTCCGAAAATCCTAGCACTACCAAATCAACTTGTGCTTGATCTTTTACATGATTTTCATTTAAAATTTGTTCCACTTGAGCTTCCTAATTAAGGTAGACTTTGGGATCACTTCCACCATAGAACTTTGGAATCTTAGTATTTTGCTTCTTTTGTGAGGGTTGCGCCTAGAATGCCCTCTTTTTCTAGCCTTTTTTTTTTCTCTCTCTCTCTCTAGCATTAAGCCTTTGGAAGAGCTCTTGGATTCTTAGGTCATTTTGCTTCCTAGACAACTCTAAATCCCAAATCAATCTCACCCATTATTGTCTTGATTTGGAGTAGGTGCATTTGATGAATTTGTCATGATTTCTACAACAAAACATTAAAAAATTGAGACAAAAGGAGGTGATTAGTGGTAAGAAATCAACAAAACCCGAGACCAAACAATGCTCCAAAATAGCAACCAAAGTGTTTAGATCACACTCCCCCAAAGCAACAAGGCAAGGCTATACTTAAATTCACCAAAAGGAGTGAAAATAATTTTAACTTTGAAACCTTTTTCAAGAGAAAACTCAAATGTTTCGGCCAACACACTTAAAGAATTTCAAGAAGAGAAAACTACTAAGACAAACAAAGATCACCTAAAGACAAACAAGAGAAACACAAAAGAAAGGAAGGCTAAACTCTAAGAAAAATAATATATGTAGCAACTTTTAACAAGACAAACACAAGAAAAAGCACATTTTAAGACTCTATGTAAAATACTTGAACATGCAACACCAAGTCTTAAATCATGCATACACCAAGAAAGATAATATCCAATTTAGGCATGGAACTAATCAGCCAATATCACTCAATATTCAAATATGAAAACTAGTAGCCTAGCACTTAGTAATTTTTTAAAATTTGGTTCACCAAAGAGAAATGTTGCTCTCGGCCAAAGGCTTAAACTTTAGCAAAAATTTTCTTCTATCACAAACTAGTTTCACAAGATGATAAAAAAGATGTTTTGGGTGGCTTGGACACTTAACTCCCAAAATATTTGGCCAAAATCAATTTCATGACGGATACATCAAGCAAGACATAAAATGAATGCAATATTCAAATACTTGGAATAACAAGAACAAGAAAACTTCAAGTTATATATGACATATGACTCAAACAAAAGTTAGACACATTTAAAGACTCAACATGACATACACAAAGATACAAACATGCAACTATCATTCATTTAAACTCATGGATTTGAAGCTCAAAGACTAAGCATTCAAAGACATTTTATCCAACAACATTTAGGAGCAAAAAAAGGCACAAAAACCATCGTCAAACTGCCACAAACATAACCCAAAAAACGTTAATCACGCATTCTCGGCTACTCTGACTTTTGCTGACCAATTTGATCATAACTTTCTCCACAAAACTCCAAATGTTTTCATTCTTTTTTTGTTAAAAACTAGACTCAGAGGAATTTCTTTTGACATAAAGAGTGCAATTTTTGGACCACTGAGCTAGCTGCAGTTTTTTTTTTAAATCGCCCACGTTTCTACTAGCATTGTTTTTGTGTGTAAGGAAAGTTGATTTGGACCATTCCAGATAGCTACAACAAGACATTGCTAGAACATGAAAAACACCATATTCAAGACCACCATATCTCTAGATACCAAATGATTTAGGATTAACTTGATTCCTTTTAAGATTAAGAATATAGTGAGATTTGATTAAGAAATCCTAGTGAAGATTCCTGTTTGACATTAAGATAACAAGTTATCTAGGTGTGAAGGAGCACTTCAAAAAGGCTATAAAGAATAAGAGAAATGGATTGATTCATAAGCAAACATAAAGGGCGAACAAACCATAAATGTTGAATTGAAAGTAAAGAGAATGAAAGAATGAAAATGGAAACACAAGGAATGAAAGATGTGAGGGAGCACATCACTACAAGCCTAGGAAAAAGCCATGGAAACTTGAAGATGAGTGGTAGTGTGCTGCCACTTGAGTCTAGCTCAAGATAAGGCTTAAAAGTTTCACTCCCAAAGGAGAATACTCTCACAAAGGTTGAACACAAAGGTGTATATAAATTCCAAATTGATAAACCCTTTTACATGTAGTAGAGCACTCCTTATATAGAAGGGTTTAGGGGACTCTAAGAAAAAACACATAAGTCCTAATGGATTTCATAACAAATAGTAAACCCTACATACTAGAAGGTAGGTTAAAAACTGGTGCCACAACATGGTCTCCTAGAGTGGCTTCTTGACCAAGACAAGTGCTCACATGTTCTAGATGTTTCTAGAACTCTTCAAGGTGGATTCTTGACCATGTGGTCCCTCATTCTAGATGTTTATAGAATGCTTTGCTCTTTCTCTCCCTTCCACATGGACTCCTTCGCATCAAAGCTCATTTGCACCACCTTAACAAGTCAACTAAGATAATCCAACTAAGTCAACTTTAGGGAATTCAAACTAAGGAAGTAAAAGCAATGAAAAGGGATTAAGGAACTCCCTATCTCTTAAGCATGTGTCGTCGACCATCATCTTTGGTAGGGGTCATGCCTTCATCATGCTTAATAGTCTATCTTTAGTGCATTTTATTCTATTAGGTTTTATTGGACCATTATTCCGAATTTTGATTAATTTGGGATTATTTGGTCTAAATTTTGTTCTATTAGGTATTTTTGGTGGAGCAAAGCTTGGACACTAATCTTAAGATGAAGATAGAGTTTCCATGCCATTCTCAAATCATTTCCACGCCTTTGTCATTTCAATTCGCTTGTCCATGTCACTAGGCCAACATTTTGGGCCCAAAATGGGATTTTTGTAATTCTGAAGCTTGTAGTGACATTTTTGTAATTAGGAGTGGCATGGTTGATGTGACCACTTGGGGGTTTAGGGTTTTAGTGGGAAGAACCCTCATTTTCACGCTAGGTCTTCATTTTGAGCATTTTGGAGACCCTCAAGTAGCCATTGCAGCATCCACTCCATTTCCACGTTTCTGCACATTGAAACCCAAGTTGGGGTTTTTCACGTTTTCTCCTTTGTTTTATGTTTTCCTCTCTTGTTTAAGTTTTTTCCATATTGGTTTATGTTTTTCAGTCCTTCTCTCTTCAATATAATGATGCATTTTTGTTTTGGGTTGAGTTCTAATTCGAATCCCATGGAGTACTAATTGTATGTATTGATTCCTAGAAGAGAATGGAACAAACCCTTGAGATTATTGTTCATTTTCGAGTTCTGATTTGTTTGCCCTTCTTCAGATTGCATTTTCATGGTTAAACATGAAATTGATGTATGTTTAATCTTAATCAAGTGTTTCTGCACCTTAATCAACTTGTATTCATGCTTAATGGGTGTGGGTTGTTCACATCATCCACAGTCTGTGGGTGTTAATTGTTTGGAGTGTGCTTTGCTTAATAACATATTGACCTATTATTAATTTTCACTTAGTTAATTAATTTCAGGCTTCATTAGAGTAAACTAGATAAAATAATTAATTCCGTAGTCTTTAATTGGTGAATTTCCATTTGAATCAAGGAATCAATGTTGTTTTCACTATTATTTTATAAACATTGAAATTACGTTTTTCACTGTTTTACATTTTTGAATCTGCCAACCCCCCTCCCCTTTGTGTTACATTTGGAACCTTTGAATGAAAATATTGGGCATTGGGAGACGACCTTAGGATAACTCCTTAGTACTATATTTGTAAGAGATGTGAAAATTAATTAATTAAATAAATAAATAATTAATAAATGTGGGTAGTGAGAGCCTTTATGGCATTAATTATTGATTGATATGATGTGGAAAAGTATTAGCTCAAATGATTAAGAGTACTTAATTGTGTGGGAGGATTTGAGTTCAAGTCCATTTGATTTATTATTATTTTAGCAATATGTTTGATTATGTTGAGTGATAATATAATTATAGAATTATATGAATTATCACGAAACATGAATTGGTTGTATGGTTATACATTGATTGGACGTTGGTATGTTATGGGTTTGATCCTTGGTAGATTTAAATTAAACTTATTTTTGCTAAAATTAGTTTTGGCATGAATATGAAAAACCAGAAACCCTAGCAACCAAGGAGGGTAGAAACACAACCACTAAATGAGTATTGAATGAAAATTAAGGTCATGTTAATGCCAATTTTCGTTTTGGCCATCAACCTTAATTATGAACCAATTAAAGTGACTAACTAAGGGTGAGAGAAGGGTTTTGTTGGGGCTGCCATTGTTCTGAAATTTTGAGAGAGAGAATTCAGAGTGGAATTGGGCTGTGAGTGAAGCATAGAGGCTAATTGGAGAGAACCAAGGCAAAAACATTTGGATCAAGGAAGAATTAAAGAATATTCAAGTTTAAGCAAGGAATTCCAGGTTAGGGGAGTTTTACTTGTTATTGTTTAAGTGCGTGATTAATTGTATGATATATAGTATGAAATGCATGAATAATCTCTGTCTTTGCTTGAATTTTTGGGTTTCTGCAAAATTCCGAGAAATCGCCTAGCGGGTTACTCGTAGCCGTTAGGCAACTCATACCAATTCAGTGCATTCTAGGTTTCTAAAGAGGAACCACATGGCGGTAAGCTCCCGACCACCAAGCGACGCATGCTTGATTACCCAATTTTTCTGGGTTTCGTTGAACTGCCTAGCGGTGATGAACACCCACCAGGCGACGCGGATAAAATTGGTTCGATTTGATGATTTTGGGGTTCTAGGTTGAGTTTGATTGGGAAAAATGAATCCTTACCTAAATATGTAGTAATGCAAAGAATTAGTTGTCAAAATTGTGTTGTAAACATAGGCAATTGGATGAAAATTCGTGAAAATGGTTTTAGGGTTCGAGAATTGGGGATTTTGGGTTAGGGACCAATTGCATCACGAATTGGAGTCTGAGTTAATTGTTATATGATACTAAGTAATGTTAAACGCGTGAATTTCTGGAAAACTGCCCATAAATGCATGCACCGCCTGGCGGCAAACTGGGTGCCGCCAGGCGCCATACCAGAGTTGCAGGTTTATGTGTTTTGGTGCGCAGTGGTGGTTGGGAAAGTAATTTGGGTCATGTGTGATATAATTTTGGGGTTGGGAAAAACTGGAAACTTGTGGTAAATAAAAGTCATTCTTCCCAATGCAATTCCCAAGCTCCTCACTGTTGTGCATCCAAATCAACATCATTTACAACACCACTCTACTCCCATATAACAAAGTCATACGATCATCACATGTGGAACCACAAACTTGCAAGGGTGGGCTAACTTAAAAAACTATCATAATTAACAATAGTAATAAAAATAACAAAACAAAATATCACATAAATAATAACAATAATTGTTGCTTATCCGACGACAACAAATCCACGTGTAGTCTCAGCTCAAGAGGTTCAATCATCAAAATAACCATAACCTTACTTTCAATGATATATGTTATAATAACATAGAAACAAGGATTAATTACTCAAATGGTCCCTACTTTGGTAGAGGTGTGTCAATCTGGTCTCCGCTTTTAAAAAAAAATGATAATTGCATCCCAACTTTTAAAAAAGTGTCTCAATTAAGTCTCTTTCAGACAAAAATTACTAACGTTGTTAATGACATGCCGTGTGTCAGGTCTCCACTTTTAAAAAAGTGACAAATGCATCTTAACCTTTTAATTTTTTTTTAATTTTTAATATATTTTTTTGCAAAAAAATTTGTTACCACGTGTCAGGTCCCTGGTGTGATGATATGTGATATTGTCAATGTCACGTGGCAAGACAATGCCACGTGTCAGTGTCATTATCAAATGTCATTGTCTTGATTTCAATTTAGCTCCCACATATGACCCTGTGATTCAATTTAGTCCCTACTTAGGTGTCTCTGATTCAATTTTGTCCCAATTTCTTTTAATTCATTTTTTATAAGATTAAAACTAATTAATTATAAATATTTTTACAAAATTAAGTACTGATATTTATATTAAAATTTAGTGGTAAAAGTCATTTTAATAAAAAAAATATTAGTATAACATTCATACAAATAATAAATTTGGTCTAAAGATGGAGAGAGACTATTGTTCCATTTTGAAAAAAACTTAAAAATTAACAAATCATGAGTAAATATTAGTATAACATTTCCTTCACCAAAGAGTGAAATCGTATCCGCCTCTCAGTCAGTCATCGCCTAATCAACAAAAGATAATGTAATCAGAAGAAAGAAGGATCGCTGCAATGACATATGGTGTGCCGCTAGAAATGGACGTTGTCGGCTAGAGGGGAGAATTAGCAAACTTAAAAACATCAATTTAAGTCTGTTGAAAAACTGAACAGATGTAAAATTTAAGTTTGTTTGTCTTCGAATGGACTTAAAACGTAAATTTAAATTTGTTATCAGACTAACAAACTTAAATTTTACATCTGTTCAGTTTTTCAACAGACTTAAATTGATGTTTTTAAGTTTGCTAATTCTCCCCTCTAGCCGACAACGTCCATTTCTAGCGGCACACCATATGTCATTGCAGCGATCCTTCTTTTGTTGATTAGGCGATGACTGACTGAGAGGCGGATACGATTTCACTCTTTGGTGAAGGAAATGTTATACTAATATTTACTCATGATTTGTTAATTTTTAAGTTTTTTTCAAAATGGAACAATAGTCTCTCTCCATCTTTAGACCAAATTTATTATTTGTATGAATGTTATACTAATATTTTTTTTATTAAAATTACTTTTACCACTAAATTTTAATATAAATATCAGTACTTAATTTTATAAAAATATTTATACTTAATTAGTTTTAATCTTATAAAAAATGGATCAAAAAATATTGTAATTATTAAAAACAATTGGGTCAAAATTGAATAAAAAACACATAAGTATTGACTAAATTGAATCAAGAAGACATATATTAGAACTAAATTGAAATTAAGACCACATTTGACAATGACACCGACACGTGGCATTGTCTCACCACGTGGCACAAGTAATGTCATGTGTCACACTAGAGACTTGACATGTGGCAACAATTTTTTTGCTAAAAAGAATTTTAAAACTTAAAAAAAACACAGATTGACACGTGGCATACTTTTAACGACATTAGTAATTTTTGTTTGAAATGGACCTAATTGAGACACTTTTTCAAAAGTTAGGATGCAATTGAAACTTTTTTTATAGAAGGAAGTATGATTTCTTCAATTTTTTTATTTCAGAATAAAAAATATTTTGAAACTAGATAAGTTTAAATAAAAGAAGGATTCTTGGTTCTTATCTTATTTGATTCATTTTTTTACTTTTATTCATAACTTTATTTTCATTTTTATTATATTATGTATATAATGCAATAAAATTGAAAATTACAATGAAAAAAAAATAAAAATAACTTATTTTTTTTTAAAGAACAACATGTTATGTTTAATATCTTTTTAGATGGATTTGTATTTGTATTCACTCCATTATTTATTCGAGTAGTTTTTCTTTGGAGAAATTGTCTGAAGTCTACGCTTGAATCCAATTGTGGATATTATACCAGTAATTCCCGTAATCTTTTTTTTTTTTAGCTTTTGTTTGATGAGCTACTGTAAGTTTTCTATGAGATTTTTAATTTAAAAATGTCTTAAAAAAATTCAGAATTCATTAAAAAACTAAAATTCGAACAATTTTTAAATTTATAAAATCAGATAAGTCTTTCGGTGTAAATTATGGATTCCAATATTAAAAATTTTCAATCTACAAGAAAAAAAAATGAGATTTTATCATTATTTACGTTTTTTTAATGGAGGGACCAGATACACCTCTACCAAAGTAGAGAATATCCAAATAATTAACAAAAAAAACAGTGTAACTTCCTAAACCAATTAACCAATAGCTTTAATTTTTCCAAAAGTTATATATATTTTGCTAAAAACAAATTTAAAAATATATATATATTGCAAATAAATGTATTTTATCAATCACCATAAACTGTGAGTACGTTTATAAAAATAAAAAACCCCAAATTTGCCAACAACTTATAGAAGTACATAAATTAAAAAAAAAAAAAACGAAAACTTTGCTTACAGCTTATGCAAATAGATATATTATATTTTTAACCAACACGAAACAATCCGTAAGGTAGTACAGACTATAATTGATTTAGCCCGCTGTACGAATCATTAGTTTAATTTTGGTATAATTACTAATTTTTTTTAGTTCAACTTGGTCTCCATATTTTTATTGGTTCAATTTAGTACTTTAATTATATAAAAGGGTTCAATTTAGTCATTTTCCTTCCGTTAGAATTAACACCATGTCGGTACAAGACACGTGTTAAGCCGTGAAATTTTTTACTTTTTTAACTTTTTTTGTAATTTTAATTTTTTTTTTCTAAAAATTTATAATCTGTCATGTGTCATGTTATTGTCGTGCCACGTGACAGTTTACCGTCATGACACGTGACAGTGGTAAAACTTATTTTCAATTTAGTCTTATATTTTAATTTTTTTTTTCAATTTAGTACCCTTATTTTTTAAAATGATCCAATTTTGTCCTTTTCAATTTGAGACCAAATTAGTAAATAAACTTAGTTACAACTTATATATACATGTTATAATAATTTTTTTTAATATATACATCAAATCACTTCACCTAAATACTTAAATTATTTTATTTTTTACATTTTTACCTTTATAATCTTTTACACTTGAAATTTTTTACACTTGTAAAAAAATAAAATAATTTGAATATTTAGGTGTAGTGATTTGATGTATAAATTCAAAACAATAATTTTAATATGTATATATAATTTATAATTAAACTTATTTACTAATTTGGTCTCAAATTTGAAAGGACAAAATTGGATCATTTTAAAGAATTAGGGTACTAAATTGAACAAAAAAATTTAATAGAGTACTAAATTGAAAACAAATTTTACCACTACTACGTGTCATGATTGTAAATTGTCACGTGACACGACAGTAACCTGACACGTGATAGATTATAAATTTTTAGAAAAAAAATTAAAAATTAAAAATATTAAAAAAAAATTAAAAAAAAGTAAAAATTATAAAATTCCACTACTTGACATGTGTTCTGTACGAACACGGTGTTAACTCCAACTTAACGAAAAGGACCAAATTGAACCCTTTTAAATAATTGTGGTACTAAACCGAACCAACAAAAAATATGGGTACCAAATTGAACTAAACAAAAAAATTAGGGGATCAAATCAGTAATTATACCTTAAAACAAAACATTTACATCCAAAAATCTTTGAATGAACAACGTTAAGCTTTCTACCTTTAAACACAGCTCATAAGGAGCAATTTCAAGATAGGTATAGTAAGCATTTTATTCAAAACATAACAAGAAATACTCATAGCATCAGTCCAAAAATATTTAGGAACATTCGATTCATTTACCATTGTTCTAGAAAGTTCCTCTAAGGATTTATTTTTCCTTTCTAAAAGTCCATTTTGTTGAGCAATTCTAGGTGCAGAGAAGTTATGAAAAATTCCATTTTCTTCACTTCTCAAGACTTTAATTTTCAATCTTTATCATTTTGAATCAATTTTTCAAATTTCATAAAAGCTTTGAAAACTCCACTTTTCAAAGTAAGAAAGAAAGTCCAAGTAAATCTTGAGTAATCATCAATAATAATAAGGGTATAAAAATTTCCACTAAAATTTTTTATCCTAGAAGGACCAAATAAATCCATGTGGAAAAATTCTAAAGGTTTTGAAGTAGAACTAATGTTTTTAGAATGAAAAGAAGATTTCAGTTGTTTACCCTTTTGACAAGCAACACAAAGTTTATCTTTTTCAAATTTTATTTGTGGCAATCCAATTACAAATTTTATTTTTCAACATTTCTTCCTCTTCAAGAGATGTTTCAAACTTACTTAGTAAATCTTTAAAATCGGTTTTTAATTTTTTTTGAGAGCAACATCTAATTTACTAGATTTACAAAGTAGTTGTTGAAATGCATCATACAAAGAGTTATAATCATTGTCATTACTACTAGACCTTACCCCATTGTCAGAAGATTCATGGTTGGCCATCATACATAGATTTGCTTCCTCATCAGATTCACTAGAGCTGAATGAGTTTGAAGCATTATTGTAACATCCTAGGCGGATATTACTAATTAGGTAAAAGAAAATAATTATAATAATACTCAACCTTTAAAAGTCTTTCGCAAAACATGAGAAAGTTAAAACTTTATTATTGCACCATAATTTAAATCCAAAATATAAGACTTAAAATATTGCAAGTTCCCAAACTTTAAGTCATTATCAAAATAAATACCAAAATAATAAAAACATATTTCTTCAAAATTAAATTCCCATCTAGCCTGCATTCTGGCTCTATACATCCATTGCATCACTTATAAGATCATATGCTCTTGTGTAACAAATTACACGATCATCGCCAAACACAAGCAGATAGGGTGAGCTCAAAGAATTAAACATGTAAAAAGATTTATAAAGCCCTCACCTAAACCATAATAATTCATCCCAAAACCTCTTCTGAGAACCATTCATTATACACTAGAAATAATGGCCTTCCACCATGTTCGTCCATCTGCTACACACTTTGACAATGACCTTAAGATGGCACATGCTGCCACGAGCCACCACTCGTGGTCCAACCTCTACGAGCCTCCCACTCATAGACCAATACTCATAGAAATATCATGTTACGAACCACCTTCCGTAACAACCAAGCGAAGCTCACCAAAATGAACCATCATCTGTATTGGAACACAAGATTCCCAACATCATCGGCCTACCACCCGTGAGTGACAATCAAGTGGAGTTAGCCAATACGAGCCTCAACTCGTATGCTCCCTTATGATTTCCAACATCACCGACCACCACCTGTGATCGCACGTGTTCTGTAAGACCCGAGAAATTTAAATAATTAAATAATTACTTATTTAATAAATGCGGGTAGTAGAAGCCTTTATGGCATTCAATGCTAATTATTGTGACATGGAAAAGTATTAGCTCAAGTGGTTGAGAGTACTTAATTGTGTGAGAGGACTTAGGTTCAAGTCCTATGTATGCCAATTGTATGATATTTTATTTTTGTGCATTATTTTAAGGTTATGAATGAATGTGAGTAGTGATAATGTAATCTTAAAATTATAAGAATTATCATAAAATATGAAGTGGTTTGATTGGTGGTGCTTTGACTTCATAATTTCATGGTTGTGTGTTCAAACCTTGTTGAGAACAAAATTGACCTTTTTTTTTTGCTAACATAAGGGTGATCTGAATGTGAAGGGGTGGGAAAACCCTAGAAGCAATGGGCAACCGAAGGAGCTGGGAAAAATAATCCATAATGGTCTATGAAAGATAATTATAAACATTAAAAGGCCACTTTTCGTTTTTTTGTTATTAACCATATCTAAGGACCATATAAAAGGAGAAAATAAGGTAATTAGAAGGGTTTTTGAAGTCTGAAACCTAGAGTGAAAAGAGAGCACGAATTTTGAGTGAAAAAGAGAGTCATAGGGAATCAAGAAAGCTAAGTTGGGAGAGCACTAGGGGATGGCTCAATTTCGAATTTGGGGGTTAAATTGGAGTCTAAATCAGGTTCTTAATGCTGGCATTATGTGATGAATTGCTTTGGTAATGTTGAATGTAAATTTGAGCATTTGTGATTAGTGTCTGTGTGCATGACAGGGAGAATGTCTGTTATTCTTGCTCAAACGAGCAAGGCTCGTCTAGGCAAAAATAGCAGAACCTCGAGTTTGATTGTATTCGAGAGTCTCGTTCAGGAAAACGTGTCTCGCCCAAGCGAGAGCTCGTGAGAACTGTGTAGTTCTGCTTGAGCACCTCGCTTAGGCGGAGAGCCCTACTTTGGGCGACAAAGCATCTCGCTCAGGTGGGAGGTTCTCGCTTAAGCGAGAACTCGTGCGTGGTCTTGTGTTGTGTTTAACTCGTTGCCTAGGCGAGAGTTTTGGCTTTAAGCGAAGGAGGAGCTCGCCCAAGCGAGATGAGCTCGCCTAAGCGAGACTTCGCAAGTAAGTCACTGTAGCACGCTCGCTCAGGCGAGAAAGCTTAGCTTAAGCGAGGCAAGCCTGGTCGCTCAAGCTAAGGCTTCTAGCCCAAGTGAGTTTAGTGTAGTTTGTGGGCGTTATTTGTACGCATTGATGTGGACGTGGATCAGGAGATGATGTGCCATGAGCGGGTAGGTTCATGGATGGTGTTGACATGTGATGGTATGAGCAGGGAGGTTCATACCTAGTTACTCTCATGTGGGGATACGAGCGAGGTAGGTTTGTATGTTCCGTGCTCACATTTGAGAGATGTTGCGTGCGAGGAGGTACGTAGCTGGTGCATCACATGTGTTTGACTATGGGCGGGTAGGTCCGTAGAGTAGGACTACGAGCGGGGAGGTTCGTAGAGGCAGGACCACGAGCGAGCAGGTTCGTGTGAGCATCATAAATCTCGAGTCCATGGCTAACCTTATTTGTGAATTGGAGGTTGAAAAGTCTTGGGGAATTAAGGACTTGGCCAAGGTCTAATTATAATAATATAACAGGGTGTATTTATATTATTACTTGATGTGTTTTCTTTTATTATTGAGCTTACCATTTCTGTTTGTGTTTTGCGATGATCGTGTAATTCTTTACACGGGAGAAGTTGATGATACAAGTGATGCTACTAACGCTTGAGACGGAGAGAAGGGCTAGCTTGGGTTGAAGCTAGGAATTTGTTATTTTGTTGTTATTTTATTGGATTTTGGAAAATTGTAATAATCTTATTTACTATTATTAAATAGTTTTGGTGCGTTAATTTTATTATTGAATTTTCCCGCGTTGGGGGATAATAAAAGATTTGACGTTTGATGTTCATTTCTTATTTATTTAATTTTTAATAAGTGATATATAGTAAGGATGTTACGTGTTCAAAATACATTACGAGCCATCACTCGTAAATGGGCCTCAACACGTATCAACCAAAGCCATCGTCCAAAGCTGTGTAGACTATGTAAAACCTCCAAATAACAGCTCATGCCCCTTACACTATCGCTTGACGAAACCTAAATGTCGCTAGGCGATAAGTTGTTGCAGGCCACTTGGCGGGCACCCCTCGCCGCCAAGTGCCATGCATTCTAGAGGCCACTGCTTAACAACTATCGCCTGGTGGAACTATCCTCACCACTAGACGCTACGCGCTCTAAGGACTCCTTGGTTTGTAGCTATCATCTGGCAGTCTCCCTTGTGTCGCTAGGAGCTATACCAATAATGTGATTTTACTAGTTTTTTTTATGCACAACAAACAGTCCAAACACATTTCCAATCACCATAGGACACATCAAATACCAATTTGCATATTCATACCATTCAACATGTCTCCACTTGTATCACCATATATCATATGCATTAATAGTATATAAGCACATGCATTCCCATTTGACAAATACCAACTCATCAACTATCAAGGGATCCTTCATGCTCATCATAAAATTCACAACAACAATATCCAGGATACCTTAGTCCAGGTTCATGTCCTCAATCTGACTTAATCATAATTTTGCACATTATATACACATCCATTTTACCTATCCTAACATGTGAATTATCAAGTAAAACTCGTGTCTATGGTGAGCCCTCAACAAAACACAACCATGTTCCCAACACATATCACAATGGACTTACCTTCCTAGACAGTCCCTACAACCTTTCATTCAGCCCAATACTCTCACACAATTTAAGACTAACAATTATTACACATTCAAATTTCATGCATTGCCCACAACACTACCATTGGTCCAATTTTAGTCCCTTACCACATGCATAATTTCAATTAAAACCCCAAAGGAATACCCCAACTCTCCTAATAGCCACCCTAATTGACCCATACCAGTACCCTTCTCTCTTTTGTCTAGGGTTTTCTAAGCATACCCCAACGTGGCCAAAATAATTCAAACGTAAAAAGAGAATTATTTCGCATTAGCTAAGTTTCAAACTCACGTCCACCCAATTACTAAGCATATGCACAACCATATATATGTACCCAAAATAAATTAAATAATTAAAACATCCCACTAATGGTGTGCACAAGATTCAAACCCAAGACCTCTCAAACACACCAAGTGTTCCTAACCACTTGAGCTACCATTGCTCCTTTATGATAATTCTCCGCATTAATTACTTTATAGATTCCTTCCCTCACATCTATTAAATAAATATTTATTTATTTATTTATTTATTTTCTCGGGTCTTAAAATTATCCTCCCATGTTATGTATGACTTTTTCTTAAAGAACTTTTTGCACTTTTTTCTTCACTTCATTTTGAATTTGGATAGTCCACCTTGACATGTCTAATTTCTCCACATCCATAGCATTTAGAATTAGAGGAGGATCCTTGATTGTCCTTTTTCTTGCTCTTGTATTGACTCTTATCTTTGGCCTTCATGAACTTTGTAAATTTCAATATCATGATGCTCAAGTTCTCATCATCATCATCATCATCATCATCTGAATCTTCCTTTTCTCTGTGCTTTTTACCTTTCTTTAACAATCTTGGACTTTAAGGCAATGTTCTTATTCCTTCTTTGGTCTTCTTTTTCGTTTAATCTGCCAAGTTGAAGCTCATGCTCCCTTCACGTTTTGAAGAGAGACGCCATGGACATTGTTGCAAGGTTTTGTGACTTTGTAATGGCCGTCAACTTTTGTTGCCATGTCCTGTTCAAAGATTTAAGACTTTTTATGTTTAACTCATCAGTATCGAAGGTCTTACCTATACTAGTGAGATGGTTAACGATAGTTTCCCCCTACTACATACGAAACATCTTATACTCTTGGATCAACGAGTTCTTCTGAGCACGCTTTAAATTGTTAATTCCTTCGTGAGTTACTCTTAGAATCTCCCACATTTGTCTTGCATTGGTGCAAACAGATATCATGTAAAATTTGTTAGGGGTTAAAGTAGATGAAATTATGTTTCTTGCCCTCACATCATATTAGGCTCTCTGCTTTCATCTGCATTCCACTAAGAAAAGGGTTAGTTTCCTGAACATTATTAACAATTATCGTAGGAATAAAAGGATCATTTAAAATAGTATCCCAACACCCCAATCTAAAGATTCCAAAAAAAATGTATTCTTACTTTCCAAAAGGCATCATTTTCACCCGTAAAAAGTGGAGGTCTATTGATAGACGCACCCTCAGCAAAGGTTTGGTTTTGTCCAACCATTTTTGACAAATATCACTCTAAAGTTTTTCCCAAAATTTACCACTTAAATAAAAGATTCCTTAATTTAAAGCAACTGCATAGTAGGGAAGAAGATGATTATTTATACTGGTTCAAATCAAAAAGATCCTACGTCTAGTTGTTAATCTCTTAGACAAGGAGATTAACTAAATCACTAAAATAATCAAAGTACAATCGGATAAGAAAGTAAAAGTCTTTAGAGAACACCTCTCTTGAAGATAAAAGAAATGAATAACACATACTCTTAATCACACAAAGGATGAAAAACTTTCCTTGCAACATCAACAACACTCAATCTCCTAAGAACCCACTTGATGAAAGTTATCGCTTTATCCACACTAGGTTTTTCAAAGCCCATTTTCAAAATAACTCATACAGTTTCTTTGTAGTCACATCACAAAACTTCTGATACTCAAAAATGTTATTTCTGAAATGGATTAAGGGCTTTATACATAGATTTTCGAAAACTAGGTTAACGAGTTGAAAAGACAAGTTACAACTGTCAAATATAATCGATTATCACTTATGATAATCGATTATTTCAGAGAGGTTTCTAAAGATTAAAGTTTCGTGCTGATAATCGATTATTCTGAGGATAATTGATTATTCTAGAGACTTTTCTGAAAATTGAAGAAAACTTATGATGATAGATTATCATAAGTGGTAATCGATTATCATAGTACGTTTTTGTAAAAATAAGAACATTCCAGTAGTGCTAGCTACTTATTTTATGAAATTCTAAGTTGACTTAAACATATTAAATACATGGTTAAAATACTTCGTTGGTCCTCGTTTTTGTAGCAAAATCTCAATTTGATCCTCGTATTTTTATTAGTCTCAATTAGGTTCTCATTTTTGTAAATTAGTATCAATTAGATCCTTTCCGTTAGTAGAGAACTAACACCGTTAAATAGGTGTCACGTGTCAGCTTCTCGTTTTTTTTAATTTTTTAATTTTTTTTTAATTTTTTTTAATTTTTTTTAAAAAATATTTATGTCACGTGTCACTTCTGTAATGTCACTACAAGAAAAATCATTATTACCGACGGTCAAAATCCGTCGGTAATGACCAAAATTCGTCGCTAAATCAACATTACCGACGGATCATCGACGGTCAAAAATTCGTCAGTAAAATGCTTGTCTGTAAAATTTTAACGACGGAAATCATGTTCCGTCAGTAATTACCGACGGATAAATCCGTCGATAAATTTGTCGATAATTATCGACAAAAAAATCCGTTGGTAAATCTGTCGGTAATTACCGACGGAAAAATCCGTCGGTAAAATCCGTCAGTAATTACTGACGGACAAATCCGTCGTTAATTACCGATCGAAATATCCGTCGATAATTACTAAAAATCCGTCGGTAAATTTGTTACACTATTTATCTTCTTCCTCCTCCCTCTTTCAATTTTTTTTTCATTTTTTTTTGGTGGTCGCCGTCCCCGTCGCCGTCAATGTCGCCGTCGTCGTCGTCGTCACCATCGTCGTCGCCACTGCCACCATTGTCGCCGCCGCCGTCTTCTTCTTCTTCCTCTTTCTTCTTCTTCTTCTCCTTCATCTTCTCCTTCTTCCTCTTCTTCTCCTTCTTCCTCTTTTCTTCTTCTCCTTCTTTTCTTCTCCTTCTCTTTCTTTTTCTTCTTCTTCTCCTTCTTCTCTTCTTCTTCTTCTTCTCCTTCTTCTCTTCTTCTTCTTCTCTTCTTCTTCTTCTTCTTCTTCTTCTCTTCTTCTTCTTCTTCTTCTTCTCCTTCTTTTCCTTCTTTTCTCTTCTTCTTCTTCTTCTCCTTCTTTTTCTTCTTTTCTCCTTCTCCTCGTCTTCTTATAAGGTCAGATTTAGGCGGGAAAATTCCCGCTTCTTTTACCGACGGATAAATCCATCGGTAATTTCGTCGATAAAAAAAATAATAAATTATCGACGGATTTTACCAACGGATTTTGAGTTATGTAAGTATCGATGGATTTACCGATGAAAAAATTCGTCGATAATTCAAATTTGGGCGGGAAATTTCCCGCTTCTTTTACCGACGGAAAAATCCGTCGGTAATTTTGTCGGTAAAAAAAATTTGAATTATTGACAGATTTTACCGACAGATTTTTCTGTTGGTAAATGAAATTTTTTTTACCGACAGATTTTTCCGTCGGTAATTAAAATTTGAGAATCCGTCGGTAAAATTCGTCAGTAATTCAAATTTATCGACAGAAGTATATCCGTCGGTAAAATTCCGTAGGTAATTTCAATTTTTTTTGTAGTGTGTGCCACGTGTCAATCTAATATGGTGACACGTGTCAAATTAATGTATGAATCTTAATTTAGTCCTCATATTTGTTAATTTGATTTGATTTCAGTCCCAAATTTTTTTAAAATAATTTTAATTTCATATGCTCCAAATTTAGAACAAATTTAATTTTTTTATAAATGTAATGATGATACTTTTATTAC
>Ga0214542_1006417_pt1 | contig 21465 bp, 13 predicted proteins | sample CNSS1metaG_FD_160096 | JGI IMG/M metagenome (GOLD analysis project Ga0214542, IMG submission 160096) | Root nodule microbial communities from cowpea collected in UCLA plant growth center, Los Angeles, California, USA - CNSS1 | ecosystem: Host-associated > Plants > Roots > Nodule | place: USA...
ATATAATATATATATATATATATATATATATATATATATATATATATATATATATAGTTTTGTAGTATAACATTATTGTTATTAGTTAATTAGTTTTGATTTTTTATATATTTATAGTTGTTATATTCATATGTTCATAATTTATTATAATAGATATATTATTATTTTCAATAATAATAATTATTTTCTATTTTTTAAAGGGTTAAATATGTTTTTGGTCCTTCAACTTTTAGTGAAAATTGGAATTAGTCATTCTTCGAAACTTTGGTCCAATTTAGTCTCTCAACTTTAAAATTGTGTGGATTTAGTCCTTTTAACAAGATTTTGTTAAGTTTATTTGACGTTTCAAATACATTTCATGATAGTTTATTAACTAATATTGAAGCAAAAATGTGTCAAATGGGGTAAACATCTCACATGCTATCATGAGATGCGTTTGAAACGTTAAATAAACTTAACAAAATTTGCTTGAAAGGACTAAATTCATGCAGTCCTGAAGTTGGGGGACTAAATTGGACCAAAAGTTCGATGAATGACTAATTCCAATTTTTACTGAAAGTTAAGGAACCAAAAACATATTTAACCCTTTTTTAAAAAATATATATATATATATATATATATATATATATATATATATATATATATATTAAAATATTTGTAAGTAATGTAATACATTATTTATTGAAATTGTTGCACTGAACAAAAAAAATTGGTTGTTACATTAACGATCATAAGAAAAAGTATGTCTTTTTTTTATTTCATGAATATTTAATTCCCTACTTATAAAATATTAAGCAAATTCAAGTTAAAGTCACATCGGAGATGTAACTATTTGATATTTGAATCCCTTGTTTTAAGGAACATAATATAAATAATGAGTAATGATATAAGAATCCTCCTTTTATATATAATTGTTAAAATTGATAATTGATATTATTGATATAAATTAATGGTCGTTTATTGATTTGATATAGTTATTCATATGATTGATACGATTAATACTCATATGATACATTTTTCTTTATGTAAATATTTGTATATATTTTGTAGTAACGATTTGATTTGTATCCTTTATTAGTTACATTTTGTATCTATAAATAAGACTTGATAAGACACACACAAAAGTTATTCCTCATTTTCTCAATCTCTATTCTTTCTTCTCTTCTCTTTTCTATTATTAACTTTATTTTATAACAATTATATTGAGATAGTAAAAATATATTAATTGATATGTTGGTAAAATAACTTATTGAAATTAAAGGTAATTTACTATTATGTAAAAATAAAAAATAATAATTTCCTCTAAAATTGAATTGACAAATGACACAGTTAAGTCGTGCAAGGAATGGACCACATGAAATATTTATCATATTAAGTTTGATTGTCACTTAAATTAGTTGAATTTAATGTTCCAAAATATAGCATCGTAAGCTTTAATCTCTGCTTAGAACCTCCATAAGAGAACCAAATTAAAAAATTTTGTGTATAAACATTCAAACAAAGTTCGTGATTCCATTATTAGGTGAATCAAGTTGCTAATAGTTTATATTAAAATCTTAGTTTAATTACTCTTTTGCTCCCTGTTTTTGTAAAAAATGTCAATTTGATCTTCCACTTTTTTTAAGTTTAAATTTATTACTGATTTTAAAAAAATATGCAATTTGATCCTTTTTGTTAAATTTCTTAAAGCGAATCAATGATTTTTTTTTTATCATAATTGACACTATGATTATATTAATTACATCAATAAAGTAAATCATCATTATTAACAACTTCAATTTTGATGAAAAAATTTTGATCTGTTTCAAGAAATTTAACCAAAAGGACCACATTGCATCTTAAAAATAAGGATGAAATTGAAACTTAAAAAAAAAAGTGGAGGACCAATTTGATACTTTTGGACAAAAACAAAGATCAAAAGAGTAATTAAACCTAAAATCTTCATCCATGATCTTGGACAACGAAGAAAACCACCAAAGGGTTGTTGCTTACAATTGAAAACAATTAACTCATCAACATTTTTGTTGTTGCTTACAATTGGAAACAATTAACTAATCCAACTTTCTAACTTCATATGTAACCCGAATAATCTTAGAGACAGGGAGGGGCCATGCCCCCCCCCCCCCCCCCCCCCAAATCATTTCATGTTAATAAATAATAAAACATAGAATACAAATATTTAAGTTTAATTACTCTTTTGCTCTATTTTTGTCCAAAAATGTCAAGTTGGTTCTCTAGTTTTTAGTTTCAATTTGGTCTCGAGTTTTGAAAAGTTGATGGAATTTGGTCCTTTTTGAAAAAAAAGAAAGAAAGTTAGACATAAACTCATTATTTTTGTTATCATTACTCATTTGTTTTATTCTTTTCTTGAAGAAAAAAAGGTAACTCTTTGTTGTCTCACTTGATAAAAATATTAGTTTAATACTTAACATTCTTTAAAATATTATACTAATGATTCAATCTAATAATCAAAGAATTATATTACTTTGACCCCTCCAAAAATTTGATAAAAATCTGCCATGGTATGTAACTCTATATAATAGTTACAAAGAAGTGACATTCATGCTAGCGATGTAACATTACACTATTCACTTGAACAATGATAACTTAATCAGTATAAAAAACATGTCCATAACAACATAAATAGCAATTCTTCGAAGTACATAAATTAGGTTACATTAATATTGTTTGAATGTAAGATTGAGTCAACCAAAAAAAAGACCAAAATCTCTGAGGAATTTCTTTGGAGCTGAATTTGGTAAAATTGATGGAACACTATGAAAAACAGGACCAAATTTATCACCAAATATCACTATGTCCACCTAAAAGTAGGAATGTCAAAAAGGGCTGAACCTGACGGGTCAGGCCGCCAACCCGACCCAAAAAACACAGATCGGGATAGGAAAAGCAACTCGCGAACCTGAATTAACCTAGCCCGCAGGTTAAAACGGGCTAACCTACAACCTATCTGACTTAATTAAAACCCACTTTCAACGCATGTGTGCAATTGTTTTGTGACCTAATGCATTTGAACTCACTCGAAACGAAGTCTCCTCTCGTCTCAGTTTCTTGTTTTCTTCTCTTTGCCTTTCTTTCTCAACAACCATCCATCCACCGTGATGCTCGACGACGACTGGACGCAACCACCACAAAACGACGACACTCCACGCAACGACGATGACACTCCACGTAGTGGTGACACTCCACACAACGGAGACAATGACATACGTCGTTGGCAGCGGCGACGACGACATACGTGGAAAGGGCGAAGCTTGTTCTTCGATTTTCATTTGTAATCTTCCACAATGATTGCAAGTCTCCATAGTAGTGAAGTTTCATTTCTCGTTCTCTCTAGAGTGATTGCAGACTAGGTTCAACTTTCACAACATCATGAATTCGAGGTTCATTTCTGGTTGTGGTGAATCTATGAGTTAGGGTTTTTGCATATTAAGGATGTTGCAAATTGGATTTTCATGTTAGAGTTTTGCAGATTATGGGGTGTTGCGAATTGGAGATGTTAAAGACTAGGGTTTTGCGAATTGGGATTTTACTTATTAGGGTTTTTGCATATTGAAATTTGGGGATTTTTTCAGCATTCATCTTCTTCCTCCTCAAAATATGTATTTCTATTTTCTACATCTATTACTACAATGTGTAATGGTGGGTTTGAGACTTTGGATGTGTGTTTGGTTCATTTCAACACGCTTCTTTGAAAAAATTGATAACGAAGAACTTTAGAGCAAAAAGAAAATAAAAAAATAGCGAGCTGACCCGCCAGCCCGCAAACCCGTTCTACTGCGGGTCAAGTTCTATTGTCCATCTCGTTTTCAGATGACGCGTTAGCCCAACCCGAGCCATTTTGGACGGGTCAATGATGGGTCGAGTAGACCCATTTTGACATCCCTGCCTAAAAGCATTAGAATAAATTTTTAGCCTATGGAAGTAAAGTTATGATGCAACAATGGATAACTGGGGCAAACTTTTATGAATGAAATGCATTATGCCACAATCCCACAATGAAGAGTAGAAAAAATCGGTCGCGTGCTATGCAATAATTATTAACATTGAAATCAATAACAGGATATTTGCCTTTCAAAATCAGTCATTAATCGATATTTAACAAGACCACGTAGTATTGCCTCTTTATATTGGTATGATTGATATATTTGGTTACATTTGGATTAAATCATCCATCTTCAATGTTTGCAACACTCAATTTTATCGGAGCCACTAAAGTTTGTCTTTTAAAAAATTGATTGAATAAAGGTGTATTCATTTGAAAAAAAAAGTAAGAAAATTTAAAATGTTAAAACTTAAAAAAAAAGATAAGATTGAAAAAAAAATATAAAACATACATCTCTTGATAATAAATGAGCGGTGGGAGAAGAAATTGATTGGTGCAGGAAGTAATTGTTATGGTGTATATTCTTCGATGGCTTCTCCCTACATCCCAAATGCATTCTTCTGCACCCCTAAAGTTTTCTTTAATTCCAAGTTTACCCTTCAAAATCACCCCTTAGATAACATAGGAAGAATCTTTTCTCTCTCTTATTTAAAGCCTCACTCACCCCCAATTTGACCTAAGTCTCTTACACCGTAACCACTCACATTCAAAAGTCAGGTTTTCTGGACATCCACTAGGTTGACACAACCTTTCAATTAAGTTTTCCTTTCTCTAATTTTAATTATATTTCGTGTGGACCATCAAATATGTTTTCTTTGGTCTAGAATACTGCAGTAGATGAAACCCCAAAAACAAGATAAGTTTGTTTTAACTTCTGCATCATGATTGAACTAAAACACAAAATTTTCTTTGTACTATGGACGTGGACATCCGGTACAAAAGTTTGTGTTGCGGTTGTCAATATTCGTAAAGCCAATTTTTTTTTTGGATTTTATCATATTATGGATGTCGACATTCGGTTCACAGTTTTAGGTTATGGATGTTGACATCCAATTTTTTTTTAATTCTTTTATTACGGATCTTGACATTTGGTATGTGGTATGTTGTTTCAGGTTGTGGATGTCAATATCCAGAAATTGTTTTTTGTATAAATTTTTCTTATTATATATGTCGACATTCGATATGTTATTTCATGTTGTGGATGTCGACATCTAGACAATTTTTTTTAATTTTATGTGATGCAAATGTCGACAACCGATATACTAGGATATGTTGCGGATGTTGACATCCGGTAATGCTTTTTATTTAATTTTTTGTTGTTGTCTTTTTTTTTGTAGTTGTCATTTTTTTTCCGTGTGGACATCCTATCTGGTTTATTATATTGTTTGACATCGAGTTCATTCAAAATTGTTTTCTACTTATTTTAAATATTTGTTAAAAAATGAAACAAATTACGAAAGTGCGTGACCATAATGTACCGTATGTCAACATTCATCTCGCTAAAATTGACACTCGTCACTAAAATGTTTCGAAAGTCAACTTTCGGTTAAAAAACCTACCACATTATTTTTTTTAATTACCTTACCTACTTTGGTAGGTAAGGACTTAATGGTCATAATTGCTCAGTTTTTGGGTACTAAATATTGGTATTGCGCAGCAGAATGTTTGGTGTTTGGACAAAAATCAAGAGGGGGATGAATTGGTTTTAAGTAATAAAATTAATACTTTAAAATTTTTCCGAAATTTTACCGATTAATTTGATATTAGTTCCTTTATATGCAACAGTAGATTCAATATAGAGATAGAGAAAAAGAATGAACACAAGTATTTATACTGGTTCAGATCAAAAGATCCTACGTCCAGTTGTTAATCTCTTCAAATAAAGAGATTAACTAAACCACTAACAAAGATTATATTACAATCAGATAGTAAAAGATTAAGGAAAGAAAACACCTCTCTTGAACACATAAGAGATGAACACTTTTCTCTGAATCACACAGAGAACCTTGACCTTAGCTTTCCTAGCAACAGTAGCAGCACTCAATCTCCTAGAAACCTCTCAAGAAAAGTTATTACTCTACCGACACTAGATTTTTCAAAGCTTCTTTTGAGAACACTCACAGAACTCTCTTTGCAGTCACAACACTAGCACTCTAGCTTCTCAAAAAGGTAAGTTCGAAGTAACTTTGATGTTCCTTAAATAGGGGTTCCAAAAATTAGGTTAAAAACTAAACAATCGTGCTCAAGCTGACAAGGATAATCGATTATCATTAGTGATAATCGATTATTCCAGTGCATTTTCTAAAAACAAGGTTTTGAGCGAATAGTCGATTATCAAAGGTGATAATCGATTATTCCAATGCTTATTCGAAAAATATTAACTCAGCTCAGGATAATCGATTATCCTAAGTGATAATCGATTATCACTTTGATTTTTCGAGAAATACAAGAATTTGATTTTTGCATATTGATTCTGACTATTCTAAGTACACTTTACAAGATAGCTCTAAACATAACAACACATGTTCTTCATATTGACTTCCAGATGGCTTTTAGGCTTCTTTTATCATCATCAAAATCTTGCTTCAGCATTAGAGTTGTATTTGGTTTTGCCAACAATCTCCCCCTTTTTGATGATGATCAAAACAATATGTTTAAAGTATCTTCAATAAAAAATCTCATAAGTAGATTTGTTAGTAGCACTTTTTGGTTTAAAATTTTAAACTTTTTCTCCCCCTGTTTTGATCATTTGAAAAAAGTTTAAGAGAAAAGCTCCCCCTCAATTAGACAATGGTAAATAAAATGGACTTTTATTAAGAAATGAAACACTTTACAATAGCAATAAAAATAATAACAATGATGTAGACATTTAAAATTCTTGACTCATGTCATCATCTTCATCATATTTGTCAAATTTATGTTCTAGATTAGAAATCCTAGAATCTAGTCCTCTAATTAAGCTAGTGACTTCTTCATGTTGGGTAGTGGAGATGAGAAAGAATTCTTCAAGTCACTGGTTTAGATTTAAAATGTGATCCTCTAAAGAAGAGGATGAGCCACCAACCCCACTTGATGAGCCAATATTGGTGTCAACAAGAGGGATAGGAGCAGTGGGAGGATTCTCTTCTTCTTCATGGGCCGAGGGATGCATATCATCCTTGTGAATGTAAGTATTCCCAAAAGGAATAAATTTCATTTGCTTCAAGGAATTTTCCGCAATTTTGTTTGCATCAATGGTGTTATGAGATTGTTCATCAAAGACATTTACACCTTTGTACTCACAAATGTGAGAGATTAGCAGAGAATACGGGAGTGGATATTGAGGCAGTCACTTGGCTTTGAGCATTGTGTCAAGAATAATGCTTGGCCAATGAATAGGAATGTGATTGAGCATAGCATAAATAATCATGAGATCAGCTTCACTGCACTGTGCATGATTTGTACCACGTGGACATAAAATCCAGACAATAAGATAGTGAAGTAGACATTCATCAACTTTTAAAGGTTCTGCTAGCAATTGTCGACCTATTTCTTGATCCGGTCTTCACATAAATGATCTATATGCGACTATTCTGTTGAATCCTTCAATGCCAGCAGTGAGGATTGGAGAGGTGCCATCATCAATGGGAAATTGAGCAACATTTTCCCAAATATCATCATCCAGAATGATGTCGACACCTTTCACTTTTGTAAACCCCACTCCATCTCTGAATTTGTAGTTGAAGTAGAAGGCTTGTACCAGATCGGGGTAGTAGGTGCCTTGCATCTCTGTGAAGAATTTGACCCCTTGTTCCGCAAGAAAGGCAGGGATTGTAAAACGTCGATTTACGAACCATTGAGATTTGATGAATTTTAGAGTGATAAGAGGCTTGTCTTTCCATAAAGTGATGAATTCAACTCTCGTATCTTCATCTGAAATCCAACCTTCAATGGAGGCAGTCCTAAGTGCAGTTGAGGGTTGAGGGGCACGAGATGCAGTTCTTCTACGGGTAGGAATCTTCCTATGAGAAGCTTCAACCATTATTGAAGTTTGAGGAGAGGAAAGCTTTGAAAATTTTTGAGAAAATGAGAGGTTCTTGAGTTTGTGAGGTGAGAAAAGAGTGTACCAGCGACCAAAATGGCTTACATTTATAGAGAAATGTCTCCAACGATTATCCTAAGTGATAATTGATTATTCCAAAGTTGTTTTGATACTTGGCTCAGAATTAATGATAATCAATTATTGCACTCAATAATCGATTATTCCATAATGGTTTGGGATTTTCAAGAGAGGCTGATAATCGATTATTGGCAACGATAATCGATTATTGACGCTGTTTTTCGAATTTTTGAAGGAACTTGAGTTTTGGCACCTTTAAGAAATCTTTAATATGCCTAAGTCTCTTCTTAGTTCATAACATCTGTCTTTAGCTAATGGTTTGGTAAAGATATAAGCTAATTGACACTTTGTATCTACATATTCTATCTCACAGTGACCTTTACTTATGTGATCTCTTAGAAAATGGTGTCTTATTTCAATGTGCTTTATCCTAGAGTGCATTATGGGATTTTTGGTTAAGTTAATAGCACTAGTATTATCACATTTTAGAGGTATATGATTTAGAAATATATTGTAATCTTCTAATTGTTGTTTCATCAAAAGGATTTGAGCACAATAGTTTCTAGTTGCTATGTATTCAGCCTCTGTAGTTGACAAAGCCACACAAGCTTGTTTCTTAGAGTGCCAAGAGACTAATGAACTTCCTAAGAGGTGACAAGCACCACTGGTACTTTTTCTATCTATTTTATAACCACCATAATCAGCGTCTGAATAGCCTATCAAACTAGGAGATGCTCCTAAAGGGTACCAAAGTCCAGAGCATGCAGTTCCTTTTAAGTATTTTAAGATTCTTTTCACAACAGTAAGATGTGATTCTTTTGGATTGGCTTGAAAACGAGCACACACATACAAATTGCATAATGTTAGGCCTACTTGCAGTAAGATACAACAAAGAACCTATCATGCCTCTAAACATAATCTAATTTACCTCTATTCCTGATTCATCTTTGTCTAAATAGTAGGAGGTTCCCATAGGAGTACTTGCTTCCTTAGCAGTATCCATTCCAAATTTCTTAAGTACTTCTTTATAGTACTTAGATTGAGAAATGAAAGTTCCATTTTCCATTTGCTTAATTTGTAGACCCAAAAAGAATGTCAATTCTCCCATCATTGACATTTCAAATTCTCCCTGCATTATACTTGCAAAGCCCTTACATAGAGAACTATCAGTAGACCCAAATATTATGTCATCTACATAAATCTGAACTAGCAAAATATGCTCATCTACTCTTTTAATAAACAGAGTTAGATCAATTTTACCTCTTTCAAAATCATTTTCTAACAAGAATGTGCTTAATCGTTCATACCAAGATCTAGGTGCTTGTTTTAATCCATACAATGCTTTCTTCAATTTATAAATGTGATTAGGAAACTTATAGTCTTCAAAACCATGTGGTTGTTCAACATACACATTTTATTTAATAAATCCATTTAAGAAAGCACTTTTGACATCCATCCGATACAGTTTAAATTTCATGAGAGAAGCATAAGCAAGAAGTAAACGTATAGCTTCTAACCTGGCAACTAGAGCATATGTCTCATCATAGTCTATACCTTCTTCTTGTCTGTATCCTTTTGCTACAAGTCTGGCTTTGTTTTTAGTGATGTTTCCATCTTCATCCAGCTTGTTTCTGAACACCCACTTTGTTCCTATGACTTGGTGTGAATCATCCCTAGGAATGAGTTCCTAAACTTCATTCCTTTCAAATTGATTCAGCTCTTCTTGCATTGCTATACACCATTGATCATCTTGAAGAGCTTCTTCTACATTTTTGGGTTCTATCTGTGAAACAAAAGCAACAATCATACAAAAATTTGACATATTTCTAGTTACTACTCCTTTTGATATATCTCCAATGACATTTTCCAGAGACAATCCTCTAGGTGATTTCCAGCTTTTGGCAAGATCTTCAGGTTCAGTCAATGGGTTCTCATTTAGGTACATCTCATCAAGAGCTTCTTTAAAATATTCTTCATCACCTACATTTGTTTTAATTGACTCAAGATGGTTCTCTTCAAGGTCCACAATTTCATAAAAAACAACATGCATAGATTCTTCTACATTTAAAGTTCTTCTATTAAAAACTCTATAGGCTTTACTAGTTAATGATTATCCTAAGAAAATAACTTCATCTGCTTTAGAGTCAAATTTACCCAAATTTTCTTTTCCATTGTTTAGGACAAAACATTTGCATCCAAATATTTTTAAATGTGCTACATTAGGTTTTCTTCCTTTAAACAATTCATAGGGGGTAATTTTCAAGATTGGTTTAATAAGCATTCTATTTAGTACATAACAAGTTGTGCTCACAGCATCAGCCCAAAAATATTTAGGCACTTCATATTCGTTCAACATTGTGCGAGCTAATTCTTCTAAGGATCTATTTTTCCTTTCTACAACTCCATTTTGTTGAGGAGATCTAGGTGCAGAAAAATTATGCATTATTCCATTTTCTTCACAAAATTTTTCAAACAATTCATTTTGAAATTCTCCACCATGATCACTTCTCAAAACTTTAATTTTTAAGTCTTTTTCATTTTGAACTACTTTTGCAAATTTCTTAAAAGCGTTAAAAGCCTCACTTTTTAAGGTGAGAAAGAAAGTCCAAGTATATCTTGAGTAATCATCAACAATAACAAGAGCATAGTAATTTCCCCCAAAACCTTTTGTCCTTGAAGGACCAAACAAATCCACGTGCAAAAGTTCTAAAGGCTTTGATGTAGAAATCACATTTTTTGAATGAAATGATGATTTTACTTGTTTTCCTTTTTGACATGCAACACATAGTTTATCTTTTTCAAACTTTATTTTTGGCAATCCAATTACTAATTCTTTAAAAATTAGTTTGTTTAATTGTTGCATATGAATATGAGCAGCTCGTTTATGCCACAACCATGGATTGTCTTCTTTAACAACCAAGCAATTTATATCACTAGATGATGCATTATCAAGATCAATCAAGTAAATATTATTGTGTCTCATACCTTTCAAGGTTACTTCCTTAGAATCCTTTTGATGAATAGTGCAGTAGTCACTCTCAAATATTACTTTGAGTCCTTTATCACATAATTGGCTTATACTAAGAAGATTGTGCTTCAATCCTTCCACAAGTAGTACATCCTTGATCTCCAAAGTATTTCCTCCACCTACAGCACTTGTTCCAAGTATTTTTCCCTTGTTGTTATCGCCATAAGTGACAAATCCTTGTTCCTTTCTTTTAAAGTTCTTAAACTTCCTTTTGTCTCTAGTCATATGCCTTGAACAACCACTGTCAAGATACCACATTGATCTTCTAGATTTAGAAGTTATCTGGAAAACTAATGGAACAATTTATTTAGGTCCCCAACAACTTGTTTGGGTCCTTGGGGTTAGAAGAAAAATATCTACCTATGAACAGGCACCCAATGATACTTCCCATTTGGAACACCAAAATGTTTAATATTGCATTTATTTGAAGTATGCCCCTTTTTCATGCAATAAAAACAAGTAGTAGTACATGCATATGCATTCATAGAATGAGAAGTTCCTTTTTCTTCCCAAACTCTACGAGTTCTTTTAGTTTTATTTTTATAATTATGATTATGAGCATGCTTATTTTTATTTGAATTTTTCTTAGGGTTGGATTTTTCAAAATTTTTATTTTCCAAAGCATCCTCAAGATGTTTTTCTAAAATACATATATCAAACTTGTAACTTTTACATGAAACACATTCATCAGTTTCTTTTTCTTTATTTTCTAATATTGAAATTTTATGTTTCGAAATTTCTTCTTCAAGAGAGATTTTTCAAATTTACTTTGCAAATCTTTAAAATCATATTTTAATTTTCTATGAGCAGTATCCAATTTACTAGATTTAACAAGTAATTGTTGAACTACATCATATAGATCATCATAGTCATTTTCAATGCAAGTAGAATTTACCTCACTGTCAAAATCATCATGATTAGCCATCAAATGAAGATTTGCTTCTTCATTATCAAAATTGCTAGAATTTGATGAGCTTGAGGCATTGTCTTCCCATGCTATGTATGCCTTCTTTTTAAAGATTTTTCTGCCCTTTTTTTCTTCACTTTTCTTTGAATTTGGGCAATCGGCCTTGACGTGTCCGGATTCTCCATATTCGTAGCATTTGAAATTTGAGGATGATCCTTGATTCTCCTTCTTGTTGTTCTTGAATTGAATTTTACCTTTGGCCTTCATGAATTTTGTAAACTTCTTAATCATGAGACTTAGATTCTCATCTTCATCCGAATCTTCTTCTTCCTTTTGCTTTTTGCCTTTTACCACTTCAGTTTTGAAAGCAATGTTCTCCTTTTTACCAGTATCTTCTTCTTCATTTAGTCTGCCCAGTTAAAGCTTATGCTCCCTTAGCTTTCCAAATAGGGCCGCCATCATCATCATAGCAAGATTTTGTGACTCCGTGATGGTCGTCACCTTTGGCTGCCAAGTCCTGTTCAAGGATTTAAGAATTTTTATATTTAATTCATCAGTGTCAAAAGTTTTACCTAGACTTGTGAGATGATTGACGATGTGTGTGAATCATTTCTGCACATCGTAGATAGTTTCTCCTTGTTGCATCCGAAACATTTTGTATTCTTGGATTAAGGAGTTCTTGCGTGCCCTTTTCACATCGTTTGTTCCTTCAGGAGTCACACGCAAGATTTCCCACATATCTTGTGCAGTGGTGCATACTAAGATCTTGTAAAACTCGTCAAGGGTTAAAGCATATGAAATTATAGTTCTAGCTTTTACATCATACTGAGCTCCTCTATTTTCGTCAGCTGTCCATTACGAGAATGGCTTTGGTTCCTACACATCATTTACAACATTAACAGGAACAAATGGACCATTTAACACAGCATCCCAGATACCTCTATCAGCAGATTCCAAAAAAATTTGCATCCTAACTTTCCAGAAAGGATAATTTTCACTAGTAAAAAGAGGAGGTCTGTTGATAGACGCACACTCAGCAAAAGTTTGATTTTATCCAACCATTTTCGAAAAATTTGAATAACTATCAAAGCAAGCTCTAATACCAATTATTGGTATCGCACAGCGGAATGTTTGGTGTTTGGACAAAAACCAAGAGAGGGTGAATTGGTTTTAAGTAATAAAATTAATACTTTAAAATTTTTCTGAAATTTTACCGATTAATTTGATATTAGTTCCTTTATATGCAACAGTAGATTCAATATAGAGATAGAGAAAAAGATTGAACACAAGTATATATATTGGTTCAGATCAAAAGATCATATGTCTAGTTATTAATCTCTTCAAATAAGGAGATTAACTAAATCATTAACAAATATTAGATTACAATCAGATAGTAAAAAATTAAGGAAAGAAAACATCTTTCTTGAACACACAAGAGATGAACACCTTTCTCTGAATCACACAGAGAACCTTGACCTTAGCTTTCCTAGCAACAGCAGCAGCACTCAATCTCCTAGAAACCTCTCAAGAAAAGTTATCGCTTTACCCACACTAGGTTTTTCAAAGCTTCTTTTGAGAACACTCAGAGAACTCATTTTGCAGTCACAACACTAGCACTCTAGCTTCTAAAAAAGGTAAGTTCGAAGTAACTCTGATGTTCCTTAAATAGGGGTTCTTAAAATTAGGTCAAAAATTGAATAGTCGCGCTCAAACTAACAAGGATAATCGATTAATAATCGATTATTCCAGTGCATTTTCTGAAAACAAGGTTTTGAGCAAAAATAATCGATTATCAAAGGTGATAATCGATTATTCCAGTGCTTCTTTGAAAAATATTAACTCAGCTCAGGATAATCAATTATCCTAAGTGATAATCGATTATCACTTTGATTTTTCGAGAAATACCAGAATTTGATCTTTGCATATTGATTCTAACTATTCTAAGTACACTTTACAAGATAGCTTTAAACATAACAACACATGTTCTTTATATTGACTTCTAGATGGCTTTTAGGCTTCTTTTATCATCATCAAAATCTTGCTTCAACATTAGACTTGTATTTGCTTTTACCAACACTAAAGAAGGCATTGAAGGGACAAAGAGAAGCCCCCTATTCTTCTTCAGTTTTTTTTTTCATTGACTCCTTACATGTGAACCTATAATGTCTTTCAAGTGGAATTATAAGTTTTGAGAAGATAGTATGTCTTACGACTATTGTCGGTTAAAAAAATATGAGCTAAATATGTTTTTGGTCCTTTAACTTTCAGCAAAAGTTACAATTAGTCCATTTTTGAAACTTTGGCCTAATTTAGTCACTACTAAAAATTCTCATATTACATGAGAATTTTCTTGCAAATTTGTTAAAAAAATTTGCATGAAAAGACTTTTTTCCTGCTATTTTTATAAGAATTTTAATTGGCAGGTAATTCCTTCGTGGGTAATTATTTCCTACAAAATTATAACATTTGTAAGTATTTCCTACAAAATTTATTGCGAAAAGTGTTTTATACAAAGTATTTTGCAAAACAATTGATTGCAATTTTCTACAATATTTTTTTATAACAAAATTTATAAGTATTTCCTACAAAAAAAAACTTTAAAACAAAATTGGCAGGAAATATGAGTTTTTTTAGTAGTGAGTCCTCTAACTTTAGAATCGCGTTAATCTTTTTAACCAAATTCTATTAAGTTTATTTGACGTTTTAAATCTGTTTCATGAGAGTATATGTAACATCTTAAAATTTATACCACAATGTTTTCAATATGCTAACATCTAAAAAAAATTATAATACATTTTTTTTATGTATATTGTATCTAATCAAAGAAACTATGTATATATAAATATAAAGATTATAAAAATTTATAGGATAAAAAAATTGGTTAAATAATTATAATATTTTTTATAGTTATAAAATATATAAATTTCATGTATATATATCAATGACTATGCGTATGATACATATATGGGGTTAGTTAATAATTAAATTAAATGATAATAATAATAATATAAAATAACTATAAAATATCATAATATATGTACGTATAATATTTAAACGTGTGTGTATATATATATATATATATATATATATATATATATATATATATATATATATATATATATATATATATATATATATATATATATATTAATATCATAATGTTATAAACATTATATAATAGATTATGTTGCGTTTTAAAATATGATATATAATACAAGTTTATCTCTTATAGTAAATGATGTAGGACAATCTTTAGTAACATGTATAATTTTAATTAATAAGATTCTTATTCTGCAAAATCTAAGATAGGATTGGGTGAATTTAATGATTCAATCTTCAAAGCCTCTATATAAAGAGGATAGTGCAGTGAAAGCCATACGAGGATAAGCAACGAGAAAAAAAAATAGATCTAAGAGTTAGAGAAGCACATTAGAAAAAAGGAAACCTAACGGTGAGACTCAAAGGAGAAATAAAAGTTGAATCGTTCATTTATTCAAACCTTTTTCAATCTCTATGGTAAGGAAAAGAGACATTTATCATTCTATCTTTTGACTTTTATTTTTCTTATCTCCTCATAATTATTTTTATATTTACCCATAAGTGAGGTGTCCCTAACCTCATTCTAATTTATATTTAGTTCTCATTCCTACTTATTTATTTATATTCATCTCCAATTGAGCACTAGTCCTATTTATTCAATTTATATTTATTCTCGTTTACTTATTTATACTTATCTCCAGTTACGTACCGATTCTTTTTATTTATTTATATTTATTTTAATTATTCATTGATCCTATCTATTTATTTATATAATCATATGGTTTAATATTGAAATAAAATTTATGATAAATAAAGATTTGATTATTGTAGTTGGAGGTATAACCTTGGGGATTTAAACGAGATAGTATTACTCAATATGAGATGTTCTTGAGTTACTTTGTTGGCCATGAGCTCATTTATCCTGACTAGTCACTACAAAATTAATCAACATCTTTATAAAGTATGATAAAATCTGGTTTTATGGATTTGAGAGAATTTTCATTTCATTTTATCTTATTATGATATGTTGTATATTTTTTTTATGTGATATTTGCTTCACTTTCCTATTTTATGATTGTGTGTGAAAAACAAAATTTTATAACCTTATCGTAGATGGTCGCTCCAAACATGTCTGATCCCTTCTTTGCCGACATTGTGGTTGTTTTCCCGGGGAATGCATGACAAACCAATGCAATGAATAATTCTGTAACATTTCAGGAAACGGGAAACTCTACTATTACTTTTCTCTTTGCTCCAAATGTGCCGATTGTCATCGAAGGACAAATCGGAGTTACTTCTACTTACCCCCAACAGTCCAAGTGAATCCTATCCATAACATTTTTCCTCCACCTGTTTGAAAACCAGTATATGAGAGGGAAACTATAAATAAATAACACTTCTTCCTCTTCTAGTGTAGGAAATATAGGATGTATGTGGATATAAGATTCATACAATATTGTAAATACATAAAATTATATATATATATATATATATATATATATATATATATATATATATATATATATATATATATATATATATATATATATGTGTGTGTGTGTGTGTGTGTGTAGTATAATTAGATATCATTGTATAATTTTACTTTTAAATTTTATAAAGTATATTGTAGAAAATAATAATAATAAATAAATAATTAGAATTTTTTTTATTGTCACGGTATATGTGTTGTTTACACCATTTGAGACATATTTGTTTCAATGTTAGCTAAGAAACTATAATCAAACGTTAAATAAATTTAAGAAAATTTGGTTAAAAAGACTAAATTCACATTGTTATAAAGTTGTGGACTAAATTGGGTCAAAGTTTCAAAAAGAAACTTATTTCAATTTTCATTGAAAGTTAAGGGACCAAAGACATATTTAACCCAAAATATAATAGTTAAAATCTATTATACGTTTTTTGCTGAAATAAAAAATCTAAAATCATTTTCACTATCAAATGTTAAAATATATTTCACAAACAAACATAGTAATAATTTAAGTTGAAATTAGTTCCTAAAAGCATATATTATTACATTTTCTTATATCAATTATAATTTAACATGTTCTACATCAAATATACATATCATATAGATTTACAACATGACATTGAGATTTTATTCTACGAAGTGGTAGAAAAACTAAAATAGTATTTTTTTTTTTTTTGTGTAGATAGGGAGAATGTTTGTTTGTGACAATCCATCCAAACATCTACCATCCCTCACACAGAAATACTCACCATCGACAACATTGACGGTGGATCAAGATATTTTCTTCCTTATTTTATTTTTGGAACAAAATTGGTTTTGGAGTGAAACATAACAACAATACTTTTGTGAAATTGTCCCAATAGATCATATGAGGTCGATCATAAAAAAAAAATAATCAAAAGTAAAGCTATTTTATTTGTTTTGAAGAAGAATTAAAATAGTTTATACATTTTATGAGAAGAAAAAATCTAATATTGAAGAGATAAGAAAACATTTCAAAATATAAGGAAATCCGATAGGGTAGACAAAGAAAAGTTAGCATTAAACCTTTCCAAGATAAGACTTTTAAAAAACAATAAGGAATTTTAAAGGCCTTTTTGGAATGTCAGAGATGATAAATCTCTTAATAAAGGTTTGTTTTTGGGATATGAAGTTTAAAGCTTGACTTGGAAGGTTTTTTATGTGAAGAAAACCATAGGGAACCGTATTATTTGTCTATGTATATAATATAATTTTTTATGGGTATGGTATGATGTCCTATTATTTTTTTTCATAAAATATTCATATAATATAATGATAGTGATATCTAATATATAAACTTTAGAAAGATAATTTATATTTATATAAAAAATTACTAATTTCTTGTAAAACTGAATTTACAAATTACAAGGTCAAGTCTAGTGAGGAGTGAACCACATAAAATATTTAGTGTAATAAGTTTGATAATTGCTTAAAATTCATTGAATTCAATGTTACAAAATGTAGTTTGTAAACTTTAATCTCTGTATGAACATTTAAACAAAGTTCTATAATCTGTTGTGATTCCATGAGGTGAATCAAGTCGCTACTAACAGTTCATATTAAGAGAACCTTCATCCATGGTCTTGGACAAGGAAGAAAACCACAGAAGACTTATATAATTTTGCTGGAACATGGCATTGGAATTAACTTATCAACATTTATATTGTCGCTCACTATTGAAAATAGTTAACTAAATTCAACTAGCTAACTTCATATGTAACTCTACATAATGATTATGAACAAGTGATATTCATACCAGCACTGTAACATTAAAAGATTCACTTGGACAATGATAACTAGGAATGTAAAAAAAATGTATATAACATAAATTGCATTTCTTTGGAGTACATAGATTATAGTCTTTATTAATATTGTCTAAATGTAAGATTGAGTCGACCAGGAGAAAGCCCAGAATCTCTGAGCAATTCCTTTGGAGCTGAATTTGGAAAAATCGATGGCACACCATGGAAAACATGTCGAGATTCACCACCAAATATGAGCACATCTCCAGATTCTAGCACTACCCTCTTTGCCTCCTCTACATTCCTTTTATCCCCATAAAGAAAATCTGCAGAATCACCAATAGAGAAGGACACAACAGGCAACCCCTTCTGAAGACTTTCTTTGCTTTCATCACGATCCTGCATCAAACAGCTTCAAGTTAAAGGCTTGATAGAGTTTGTCCGTTTTATAGAATAGAAAATGTATAACACAATAAACTTGACTTTGGTAAATGCAAATCATGAGCCACTCAATAAAGTTTGATTCATTTATACCAAAAGTATAAGACACTACACAATGTTTTAGCATTTAGAAATCTGAAAATAGAACAATCAGATAAGAGAGACTGAAATAATTACTATAGTCGTATAATTGACCAAGTGAATATCTCATATTATTCCTAGTATCACACATTTGAAAATTTTCCATCATTCTGATAATGAAAATGCAAAGTTTAGGAAGTGTAAGAGCTTAACCTGATGAAGACCAAGCTTTCCATTTTCTGTGTAAAAATTGACAATGCAAATATCAGGAGTCATAGAAGGAAGAACATTCGCCACATTACATGCTCCATATTCCTTTTCAGTCAGAGATTGAGATTCTAGGATTGCTCTTGTAACTAGTTTACTGAAGTGATTGGGAATACTAGGTGGGGTGCTACCATCAAATACTCGTTTATTTCCATATTTATAGCTTTGAGGATCCCAATCCATACCAAGACACATCATCTTCAATCGAAGTTTTGCTCCATTTGCATATCCTGGTTGATAGAATCCGCCAAGACCAAGACCAAGTTCACGACACACTTTCACTATTTCCACCTAAAAGTATCAGAATAATTGTTCAGCTGATGTAGTAAAGTTATAAAGAATTAAAAAAACAATCACAAGTGAGATTGAAGTACCTGTTCATCATGGCTTATGAAATTTTTTAATAGAACCATCCCAGGTCTCAAAACTGACCCTTTTGTCCATTCCTTCTGAATCTCAATTCTACTTTCTTGGTTTTCCCCATGAAAAGTAGCTCCTATAAAACCATGATTTCTCTTTCCAAAAAAGCAAATGTCATATGGTCTGAACTCTGGCTTGTTAACTGAAGAATCCAACTTTTGACCACCAATTGCAACATAGTTTGATTTGATGTTTCTATTATAAGGTTTGTTGACAGAATCAGGTTTTTTTCTCCAACATTGTCTATTTTGAGACCATTCATCATGAGGAGTTGATATGTTAGTCTTTGAAAAATTCTTAGCAAGTGGTAAATTGATATTTTCAAAACTGGAGTGAGGTACACAACATTTGTCTCCACCGGGCTTGGTCGATTCTAAATCAACTCGAGTTCTCTTGAAATTTCTTGGTTGAAAACTACGAGACATAACCTGTAATTATTAGATCATGTAAATTATAATCAGAAAACAGTTATTACTAACAAAATTTTTAATTTAATCTATTGTAGCTTGTTTTTGTTATAAAATACATGTTTTTTCTCTAAAATATGGTTATATTTGTTTTGAATCAATTTCTTTAAAAGGACAAAAAAAGAAAAACGAGAAAAAAAATTGTTTCACAAAATCATAACAATAGCAAATATGAAATTATTCTTCACCAAAAACAAAAATCAAACAGATATTGAGAATCTTTAAAAGAAAAGAGTTGGATCGTACGTGAACTTTGTGAAGAACAGAGTTTATTGCAAATGGTGAAGACTCGGTGGTTGAATCAATCCACGAATTTGGTTGAAACAAAAATAAGGATGATATTGCAAGAAAAGAAGTTGTGAATAAGTGACAGAGAGATGAAGTGTGAAACAACACTATTTAAAAGAACAACCTATGATCACTTTTATTTTGATTCCAAGATATAATTTGATAAATTCAATAATATCTAATAATGAATTAATTGAGATTATAAATATGAATGATTTTTAGAAAAGATAAGGTTTGTTGTCTACGCATTAGATAAATCTTATCATAATTCAAAGTATACCATTTCAATCTAAATACCTTTTCAAATCTTGAAAAGATTGTGATTTTTCTTTGATTTGGGTTTTTAATTACTTATCAAATAAATCCTACCAAGAAAGGTAATGCATAAGATAATGTATTTGATTTTATCGCAATTTTGAACCATTGATTTTATAATGAAAGATTCTGAAATCAATTAATTTTAGTAACTAATTGCAAATTGAACTTTTACTAAATTTGATTATTAAACAGGATTTAAATTTTTATATTGACAATAGTTTTAGAAAAAATTACTAAAACTCCTAACAGACAAAATAAAACACAAAATTGACCATTTTCATTTACAACACTTTAATTAATGTAAATACATTCAAAATCAAATCACGACTTTTTATTCTATTACTATTAATTATATCTTTGAAGTTTATTTTTATCTTGTATTTCGTACAATTAGGGGTGTCAAAACGGGCCAGCCCGACCCGTTTTGACCCGGCCCGATTTTGGCCCGTATTAAACGGGCCGGGCCGGGCTGGCCCGACATGGTAAAACGGGCTACATTTTTGGACCCGGCCCGCGGGCTGGCGGGCTGGCGGGCTGGCCCGCCAGTTTTTTCTGATCTCTATAATTTTTGGCCCAATCATACACACCCATAAGAGGAATCCCACTGTACCAAAACCCTCCTTTCTCATACACACCCACTTCCTCAACCCCTTTCCTCAACAACTCAACCTTCCTCTCCTCGGATGCGTTGGACCACTGCACTCCATGCTCGCTTCGTCCATGTCGTTCAACTCTTGGGCGGCCATGAAAGTAATCATGCTTTCCTTTTTCTCTCCTCTTTATCTTCTTCACTTTCTTCTTCTCTTTTCCTCTAACCACTGCATTTCCAGAATGGGTCCAATCAAACAAGGGCAAATCGCAGCAACAACAACCACACATACACCATAACCTCCAATTTAGGGAAACCAATTTTAGGGTTACGAAAATCATAAATTTAGGTCACAAATCGAAAAA
>Ga0214542_1006420_pt1:0-17500 | contig 21458 bp, 7 predicted proteins | sample CNSS1metaG_FD_160096 | JGI IMG/M metagenome (GOLD analysis project Ga0214542, IMG submission 160096) | Root nodule microbial communities from cowpea collected in UCLA plant growth center, Los Angeles, California, USA - CNSS1 | ecosystem: Host-associated > Plants > Roots > Nodule | place...
TATTTTATATAAATAATTAAAAATATAAAAAAAAAAAAAAAAAAAAAAAAAAAAAAAAAAAAAAAAAAAAAAAAAAAAAAAAAAAAAAAAAAAAAAAAAAAACCCATCATGCATAATAATGATATATATCATGCCAAACCAACCTCAGACAACAACATTTGGTACACAGGTAAAAACGAGGTGGAGCATAAGATGATTAATTATGCTCTATATATGTTTGATGTACATTAAAAAGAAAACACAACAAATAATAAGGTTTCATGAACAGAAATGGCCCTAAAGTGGTGCATGTTATGTTTAATTTAAAAGAAAGAGATAGAAATTAGATTGGCATATACCTATAAGTTTGAGGCCACTGTTGAGAAATGAAAGAAGATTCAGGGTGCGTTTTGCGATTCCCATCCTCGTCACTGTCATATTGATTACTATGCTCACTCCTGCTGTAATCACCAGATTGTCTGTTATGTTCTTCGTTATCCCCATCGAAATCACTCGTCAAAAACTGGGACTCTTTTCCGTTGTGTGCCATTCTCAGAATTTCACCGTAATGCAACTAAATCTTTGCAACAACACCAATATTTCTTTATATATTTTCTGTTACTAATATTATTATTCGATATTCATTCGGCAACGAGGATCCGAAGATTTGAATTATGTTTTTTTGTATTAATAAATGGTAATGCGACCAGGAGATGAAAAGAATTGACTTTGATTTTTGAATGTCTCTGCTTCTAATGATCCAAAAAAGTTGAAGGAAAGAAAGATGCATAACAGGTGCAGTGTGAAGCGGAAGGAAAAAAAGGAAGGAACCCACATACCCAATACTTGACATGTGTCTGTGTACAAATTTTCCGGGAAACAAGCTAAACCAAGGAACATTCATTTGCTTATTATTTTCAATTACTTTTAGTATTATTATTATTATAAATTATTATAAATAATTTTATTCTTATTATTATAATTAATATTACTATTGTTAATTGGGTCCCAGCTTACAGGATATGGTTGAGAGTGGCGTGCGCGTGCTCATGAATCCTTTTGGATAAGTTTTCAGACAAAATCCATTTCATCAGAAAACAAAGCAACATGAAGGTTGGTGTGGTTTGAAATTTCTTTTTTCTTTAAATATCTAAATGTAATTTGGATAGATTGCACGATTCACTTTTTATGTTGCATTCTTACATATTTGTATAATGTTTAAATATTGGAATACAATACTTTTTTTAATTTCAAAATACCAATACTCAAAACCAAAGTAACTAAACTCAGAAACACACCACATATATGTAAGACACATAGCTTCCAACTTTAAAGTGTATTTTTTTCCATGTTCGAAATATTGGAATATTTATTTTATATTTTATTTAGTTTTAAAAAAATCCACATGTCAAAACAGTATTGTACTACGGGATGGTGTCAGTGTGACATGACAATAGTGCCACATGTCACTGTGAAAATCACGTCATTGACTTAATCTCAATTTGATCCTTATATTTGTTATTTTAATTTCAATTTAGTCTTTATATTTGTTATGACTTAATCTCAAATTAGTCCCATTTTTTGTCAAAAATAAACCAATTTCATCCCTCTCCAACTTGATAATTTAACACCTAAAAGTTGATCTCAAAAACTTTAACTCATTACTTAATAACATCAATACTAAAAATATCATACATACATACATAATATATATATATATATATATATATATATATATATATATATATGTATTTAGAGAGAGAATAAGTTTAAAGACTATTACAATCCCTTAACATTGTATCTCAAAATTACTTTTCCTAAACATCCCAAAGTACTTCAAAATATGAGAAGTATGTTTGATACAATTTTTCAAAACAAAGGCAAAGACTTCATCTACTGAATTAGTAACTATTCAAAACTATCAAAGATAGTGACGGGCTCCTGCTTTTGAGCTACTGACCTCATCTGTTCGTACCTCTACTCACGCGTTTATATACGATCATCGCATAAAAAAAAAAACACACAAGCAACACAAGGAAAGAAAATAGAAGGGCAAACTAATGCATTTAATAAGAGAGAAAAAACTAATTGGATAGGACAAAAGAACATACAAGAATATTAAATAAATCTTTTATGTTGACAACCCACAAAAACAAACTCAATGGTTTACTATTAGGCTTTTACAGAAATTACTACTAAAGTCTCACTCATAATTACAAAGCACTAGCACATCCAACTCTTATCACAATTATACTCACACATGTTACTTCCGAAAGATTAGTGCATTGAATAGACTTGTGAGATTTTGCACCTGTCATACTTACTCATTATTTCTATCTCTAAGACCATCATTACAAAGGGATTAAGATGAAACAAAATCTAATTTAACAAGTCATTACGGGATTAACTTCACTAGCTCCCTGATCATCTTTTATATGATATTGTCTATCATGTGAAGCCTCCTTCGACTCTCACCACCTAGATATCATACTCTACGTGAGTTAGATACTAGTGCAGTCAAGATACTCTATGTGGTAATTTCCCTTTGAAAATAGTCATTGAGAACCAAACTTTTCATTTCTAAGCCAAAGAGGACATAAACAATTCAAACAAATATTTAAAGTTTTGTTTTTCTAAAACTGCATACCAGCGGTTCAATGCCTCCCTTGCTGCCTAATTATATTCAGAGTCGTTCAATGGTGGACACAACAGAAAAAAATAATTGCTTCTAGACAATTGAATTTTTTCTTCTACCATAATATCATACTCAGCATATCAACATTATAATTTACAATAATACCAACCTCTCTAAATTACTCTTTTTCAACAATGTCAACATCATATATGGTTAAAACAAATACAAGAACCCATAACAAATTAACATATCAATTTTCTTATCATCTTAATTTCTCTCATTCTATAACAGAATTCACAAACTCCATTTCCCCAAGAATCATTTTCTTTTAGTACTCATCTATAAAATTATCATTCATACCCAATTCATATCATTAAACAACTCAGTCATGTCATCAGTCCACAATATATCATTCATAAAAAATATACCCACTGAAAACACAACACAAATACTACAAAAAAACTCACACAAATTGCATCAAATTCAATCTCACAAAAATAATTTAAAGGTTAAGCAGTTATAAATTCTCATTTTAAAACAATTTAAATGATCAGCTTCCCTTACTTAAGGAAGACTCTTAGTTCTCTCCCCTTGCACAACGTCTTCACTTACAATGGTCCTATATTCATAACCCAAAAATTAAAAGTCAAGGATTGAATAATGGTTTAAGAATCACGGCTAGATGAAGATGCATCTAGAAAAAAGAAAAAAAAATCACATGCAGCCAAAGAAAGTTGCATGCACTAGAAAAATTAGAGTTGCTCTATCAGAAGAGGAAAATTTGAACATATCCTAATACGAAATTGATTAACTTCTATGGTAGAATCCTTGACACTAATTGTTTTTATGGCTTTGGATCTTCAAGAGCAAAAATGCAAGAGGTCATAAGAAAGGAGATTGAAAAACTAAGAATGAAATGGATTTTTGTAGGGTTTATGTAAACCACTCCTGTTATTTAAAAGGAAGACCCCTTTAAAATCTTTTTTTACTTTTTTTTAATATATATATATATATATATATATATTAATATCTATAATAATATCTATATAAAAATATCAATTGTAATCTCGGTATAATATTTATATAAAAATTAAATTTTCTATCAATTTGGAGAAGGACGAAATTCTTTCATTCTTAACAAAAATTGGGACTAAATTGAGATTAAGTCATAACAAATATAAGATTAAATTGAAACAAAAATAACAAATATAAGGACTAGATTGAAACTAAGACTTATGTGGCATAACCACTGTCACGCCAGACTAATGTTGTCAGGTGACACAATGTTGTTTTGAGACGTAACAAATTTTAAGAAAACTAAAAAAATAGAAAATAAAATAAATAAATAAAATAGAAAATATTGCAGATTGACTTGTGATACATATTTAATGTTGTTAGCACAGTACTAATGGAAATGACCTAATTGTTATACATTTTCAAAGATAGTACCCAATTGAGACAGGTTAAAATTTGTGGACCAAATTGATATTTTCTAACAAAAATGAGAACCAACCAAGGGTTTAAACTAATAGAAATGACCTAATTTTTACCCATTTTCAAAAATAGGACCTAATTGAGACAAGTTAAAATTTGAGGACTAAATTGAGATTTTCAAACAAAAATAAGAACCAACCTGAAGGTTTAAACCTTTTGTTTTTGTGTGTGTGTGTGTGTGTCAATTGACACAGGTTAAAATCTAATGATCAAATTGAAATTTTCGAAACAAAAAAGAGGACCAACTGAGGGTTTAAACCTTTGTGTGTGCTATAGGAACAAATTATGAAAGTGATTTTTTTGTCAAAATTATGAAAAAGAAAGTTTTAAACAATACTATAGGAACAAATTAAAAAAAAAAATCAACTGGTAAGAAAAAACTAATATAGGAAAAAAAATCAACTGGTAAGGATTATTCAAATAGTTATGTTTTAATTTTTAATGGTTATGAAGTTTATGTTAATCAAGGCAATAATTTAAAATTTTCATATAAAAGCCAGAAGAAAAAAAACATATTCTAAAAATGTTAATAAAACCCTTTCTTGCCAACCAGTTGAGCCAGAAATGATTACTTTTGTATATCTTGAACTTAAAAAATAAGATATCCTACCTTTTAGCACTTAAAGAAAGAGAGGAAAAGGGTGAAATATTATAATGAACTGGTGGTATAAACATAACATTTCTTTAATCAAGAAACTGAGAAATTACTTAATTCGGAAAAAAAAACAAATTAGCCAAAAGTTTAAATTAATAGTTAAGTTTGTCAATTAAATTATAAGTATTCCAAAACAAAAGTATATGTTGCAGCTAATAAACAAATGAAAAACAGAAATTTAAATTTTAATATGATATTTTCTACAATATTTTATTTTATTTCATTAAAACAATATACAGTTTGAAGTTTTTTTAACTTTTGTATAGTAAATTTTAAATTTTTGGAATTTTTGTTTACAGAACAATTATTTAATTATAATTTATTACTTTTTTTCGTACTTTGCTTTAATATAACCTTATATTTCATTTTAAAACATTTTCATTCGAATAAAAAAAGGGGTAATATATTTTTAAGTGGACATCGCACTTTTTATTATGCTAATTATTATACTAATGTTTGTGTCTTTTACTTTACATCTTAAAGTATTAGTGACCATGAATCTTTTGACATCTAATCCAACTTGGAATTAATTTCAGAAACATTTAACTTTATGTTTGAGACCCATAAAAAAATGGTTGGCTCCACAAGACAATATTATTTTGTCTTGTTCAAATTTCATTGAGTCCTCTAGCAGTCATTTATAAGTGGTTTAATATGAATATTGGTGAGAGCAACAAGTCAAGAATTTTATACTGAACGAATAGTATTCATTTCTTGAGAAATAAATTTACATATTCTATCTCTCTCGTCTTATTTTATATATATATATATATTATTATAGGTTTGCTTATAACCTAAGAGATCCAATGTTCTCTTCCCACCGTGCAAGTTTTATTGCAGCTTTTTTTCTGCATAAAAGTTCATGAAATGTTGTTTCTTTGTATGTGTATATATATGTGTATATCTATACCTCTGCCACACCTACCTCATTGTTTTAACTCAAATCTCCTTTAAACCAAAGCTAAAGAAAAAAATGGGCTTGTCTCTGCATAAACTTGCACCAGGTTCCACATTCAACTCTCTTGTCTTGACCTTTATTATTCTTGGAAAAACATTTTAACATGTCATATTTATCTCACCTTTTGTTCTGCTTTTTCATACTTTGTCTCATGTTTTTGTAGCACTATATGCATATTCATGTTCTTACATCAATTATAATCTCTCTTTTTTCTGAAAATTTGAGACAGGGGCTGATCAAAAAAAGCTGAAAGAACTTGAACCAATTATAGAAGAAGGGTATGAAAAATTGACCGAAGAGAAAGACGCCATGGAATTCCCAGTTTTTTACCGAGCAGTATGCGAGATTGTCGAGTACTTAACCATTTTCGTATCAAAAGCTACCCAAATTATTATTTAATTAATTATGAAGTGACACGATTTTGTTATGCTATATGTAACACTTTTCTCTGTCACAACTTTGCGTTATGTTTTGTCAGAAAACTCAATGAAAAACTCGGAAATACGCAGATTAAACTTCCAGCGACAAAGGATTTGGAGACAGAATTCAATGTACGTGCAAACAAATTTTTGCTAATTCACTCTTTCTGGCATACTGATACTTATGAAATTTTTAATCCAATAAACAATAAACAAATTCAATATATATATATATATTCTCTTATTTATTTGTTATAATTTTATTGATTTTTAATTAATATTTACAACAAGAATTTAATTTTCAAATGCACGAAATTCTTTAAAATTTATTTATATTTTAGCATTGGATTATCTTTTATATCTGTGTTGGAAAGGGGTATGTTAAAAAAGTAGATTAAAAAATTGCAATTCACAGTGTTTCTCTTTGATAATTTTGGGTAGCTTATATGGTAGATTATAGGAGTTTAGGTTGTGTTGAATTAACAGTGTTGATTGTTGTTTGGTTTAATGGGAGATGTAGAAGCGTGAAAAGAGTAAAGATGGGAAAAACAAGGCACTGACAAAAACAGAATTCCAGGAGATAATGAAAAATTTGGTGAAATCATCAGGATTCACTGGAATAGGAGCAAAGGAAGCAATCTTGTGCATTTTTGGTGTTCCATTGGCTGCTCTGTTGATAAAGCAGAAAGTGATGCCTGAAGCAATTCGTGATGAATTTTTCATTCCAGGAGTAACTTCTGCCACCGTTTTCACCCTTGCTGCTCTCAACAAGATTTGATATATATTATATATATACACCCACCAACACTCTGTTATTTCATTACTCTCTACTTTTGCAACTTCAATGTATCTATGCACCATTTGATAGGTTCCATCATTTCATACTCAACTCTCTCTCTGCTTTCAATTAGTTCTAATTGTTGGAATGTTTAAAAATAGCTATTCTCATGTTGGAATGTTCACGACTGAATTAATCTAATGTAAACAGAAGAGGCTAAACTAAAAGTTTGAAAGGGAAAAAGTCAGAAGTCAAAGAAAATGAAAATAAAGGTGAAGGTCTTTTCTTTGTAGATTTTAAATTTTCAAAATATAAAACTACTTTTTAGTTTTCAGTTTGTAAATTTACTTTTTTTCATTAGCTTTAAGAACTTGTCAATTGAGTTATTGACCCTTTTGTTTCACATGGACTATTTTTATACACAGCATAATATTATAGCATATGCTGTTATCAGCGGTAACTCCATTTAATCATTTTGAATTTGTCACATAAAGTGTAGTGGTAGATTATCAACATTTAAAAAACATACAATTGTGGGAGTGAAAACATTGGTTAAAGAAGAGGACGAAGAAAATCTTCTGCACTAATGGTTCTGATAAGTCAAAATATGTGTAGCTATGTACACTTGAAGCTGTAACTTAATCGACTCCTCCAAATGAATCAGAAAATCACTGAAATTCTATGGCTACTTTCAATATACTTTATAATGAAAAGAAAAAAACGATGAACCATTGCCAATCTTTGTCCTTTAATCAAATCGAGACATTAATTATCAATGGTTAGACAGTGATTGCGCACATTAAACAAACACAAATTGGAAAATTTGTTAAATGTAGGCTAAAAATAGGAAGCAAACACCTTGATTTTAGCACCAGTCTCCATTTGTGTCATGGCTCTTAGAGGTTGTAGGGTATGTGACCCACAGGAACATGAATTTTTCAATGTTCCATTCAAAAATATCAAAAACATACCTTCATGAATGAATCACACGGCACGTGCACCAAATTAAGGACAGGTCCTCTAACTTACTTTGCAAGTGACAGCTGTCAGGAGTTTGACACAGTTTGAGGGGCATCGTGCATCTCCTGTAACATCAACATGTCCCCGAACTCTATGGAAATTAACATGCCAAGAAACAAAAAAGCCTGCGACAACATCCGAGACGGTTTGGGTTCATCAGAAACAAAAAACATCAGAATGGCCGCATCATTGATCGCCCCCTTTGAATGTTACACAAATCATTGCATGTTCTCCAAGGATGCATGAAAAAAAAATCATTCTTTGAATGTGTTGGAATATGTGGGGTGTCCGTGAATATTACTGATAAGTACCAAATGTGAGGATATAAGGAAAAAGGAGAGAGCAAAATGATTGGAAAAGATAGCGGTGTGATGAAGGCATGGGAGGCAACGATGAGAAAGACGCATGCAGTTGCGAAGAAGCGTGCCAACAGTATATTTGGGACGATATCTTTGTCACAGGTTACGGAAGAAGAAGATAACCAGGATGATTATGACGACGACGATGAGAATGAGAACGAGGTGTACGAGGTGTACCTTGAAGAGAAGGTTCTACCTAACGGGGATTACTACACGGGGGAATGGGCGAATAACTTCCCACACGGGCTAGGGAAATACCTGTGGACGGATGGGTGCATGTACGTTGGAGATTGGTACAAAGGGAAGACAAAGGGAAAGGGTAGGTTCAGTTGGCCTTCAGGGGCGACATATGAAGGGGAGTTCAAGGGTGGTTACATGTGTGGGACAGGGACTTACACAGGGTGTAGTGGGGATACTTATAAGGGGCACTGGGAACTAAACTTGAAACATGGTCATGGTTTTAAGAGTTATGCGAATGGGGATTGGTTTGATGGAGAGTGGAAGAGGGGTTTGCAAGATGGGGAGGGGAGGTATGAGTGGAAGGATGAGAGCCATTATGTGGGGGAATGGAGGAATGGGATTATTTGTGGTAAAGGGTCATTTGCTTGGGCTAATGGGAACAAGTTTGAAGGGTTTTGGGAAGATGGTTGGCCAAAGGGGAATGGGACTTTCAAGTGGCCAGATGGGAGTTTTTATGAGGGGAATTTCAGCAAGGATGTGAAGGATCCGAATGGGACATATCATCCAAAGGAATCAGAATCAGAAGAGGGAGAGGGAGAGGGGCATAGTAATTGGGATCCTCAAGAGTTGTATAATGATTTGAGTGCTTATTTGGTTTGCCCTGGGGAGAAGGCTCAGGTTATGCCATCACAGAAGAGGCTTGCGGTTTGGAGGTCTACAAAGGCTGCTGGGGAGACTTCTAAAACTAGGAGAATGTCGGTGGATGGAAGGGTGAGTATGGGCTTGGACAGACAAGGTGATAGGTTGTTGGATGGTGGGGAGAGTGATGGCAGTGCTAAAACTCCAACCATGGGGAGTGATCTCGAGGAAGATTTGACTGCTTTACGTGTTGAAGATGCTGCAGAAAATTCGGGTCAACTCCAACCTCTCAAAGCACCCAAGAAGTCAAAGAGGGTGGGAGAGAGCATTGGCAAAGGACACAAAAATTATGAGCTCATGCTCAATTTGCAGCTCGGACTCAGGTTTGTGTCTTCTTCTTCTTCATTATTTTTTTCATAATTTCACCCTCTCTGATTGCTTTCCTTTTGCTCCTGCATGTAACTTTACAAATATTTCATATTTTATACTTTCTTGAACTTCATAGGCATTCTATTGCAAGGCCTGCTCCCACAGCATCACTTGATCTGAAGCCTGCAGCTTTTGATCCTAAGGAGAAAGTGTGGACAAGATTTCCACCAGAAGGATCCAAATACACTCCACCACATCCATGTTGTGACTTTAAGTGGAAGGACTATTGCCCGGTAGTTTTTAGGTCAGCCATGTTATTTACTTAATCTGTTCCTGAGTTTAATTTTGATATATATTCAATGACGTTACATGTAATCAAAGTGAGGGGAAAAAATGGTAGAATTCCACAAAAACTAAGCTATAATGAAGTAGTTAGATGTAGTTACTGAATGAGATTAACGGTACAAGGATGCCATTTTCTTCAGCTCATAGATTGCACTCTGTCCTCAGAACTCTTAGGAAGCTATTCATGGTGGATCCGGCTGATTACATGTTATCCTTATGTGGAAATGATGCACTTCGCGAACTTTCCTCTCCTGGAAAAAGTGGCAGCTTCTTTTACTTGACCAATGACGACAAATACATGATTAAGACAATGAAGAAAGCTGAAGTGAAAGTGAGTTCCACTCTGATCTTTCCTTGTTTGAAATTTCTCAGGAACCATGATACATTTCTTCAAATCTGGCCCTGCTTCATTTGTGTTCAGGTTCTATTGAGACTGCTTCCATCCTATTACAATCACTTTCGAGACTACAAAAATACTCTTTTGACAAAGTATTATGGCCTGCATTGTGTGAAGTTAAATGGGCCTATTCAGAAGAAGGTACATTCGTAGAAGTCCCTTATAACAGAAATTTGTATGGAACAACGATGGCTCCTTTGCTTCCTTTCTAGATTGAACTTTGAATATATTTTATGTTGTACAAACTCCAAACTTTTGGCATTCACTTAACTAGTGTTTATTCTTTTAGGAAGATAGATATTTCTATGAAGTTTCTATAGTTTGAGTATAATAAGCTTCTTAATGTGTTTGGTTTTCCAGGTTCGGTTTATCATAATGGGCAACCTCTTCCGTTCTGAGTTTATCACCCATAGACGCTACGATTTGAAGGGTTCTTCACTTGGACGAACCTCAGATAAGCCTGAGACAGAAATTAGTGAAACCACTATACTTAAGGATCTTGATCTTAATTTCATATTTCAACTGGAGAAGTCCCAGTTTGAAGAGTTTTGCAGGTGATAAGGACTGTCATACCTTAATTTGTAATGTGTTTGGACTACAATTGTGGGTTTTGAAAATCAGTTATTTCAATTGTGATCAAATACACGTATATGTTTAACAAAATAATGAAGTTAAAATTCAGTCACTTGAATTTCCAATGATTGATTATAATTTTGTGTAGCATATAACTGGCTAAGTTAAACAGTTTCGCAGTTTTCATTCGTTGTCTTGTGTCAAATTAAACTAAGCATGTTAAGCATATATTTTGATCTGCAGACAAGTTGATTTGGATTGTGAGATTCTGGAACAGGAGGGAATTATGGACTATAGTCTTCTAGTGGGCATTTATTTCAAAGATATTTCGCCAGAAGGAGAAGTTATTCCTATACAATCTCGAACTCCTGCTGGTAATTTTCTTACCCTAAATTAAGTATGTCTAACCTTATATGAGCTTTGACAACCCAATGAAGACCCTTTTGCTCTCCAGCTTCAGCTTCAGGTGATTTAGAAAATGAAGAAAATCCCGACACCACAAGTGAAGCCAAAGATGAACCTCCTTCTGATCCTCCTCCTAGGTGAATGTTTATTTAAAGTTGTTTTATCACAGTGTTACATGGATTTAGCCTTATACTACGTTTCCATGTTATGTATGTGACAATTATATCCAAGAATTTATGACTCCTTCATGATGAAAATCTGAAAGCTTATTATGGTTGTTTGTGTGTGTGTATGTGGGTATGTGCAGTGTGACATTGGGTATGAACATGCCAGCAAGGGTTGAAAGGACAGTGAGAAGAAGTGGTTGTGAATTACAGCTTATAGGAGAACCAATTGGAGAGTTCTATAATGTTTCGTTGACTTTTGGCATCATAGACATACTCCAAGACTATGACATCAGCAAGAAGCTTGAGCATGCCTACAAATCCATTCAATATGACCCGACTTCAATATCAGCCGTTGATCCTATACAATATTCAAGGCGCTTTCGTGATTTCATACTTAGAGTATTCACTGAAACCTCTTGAAAGGTATACATGGTTCTTTCTATTTCCTTATCAGCATGGTTGCAAATATCCACTGCAGAAAGTGCTGCAAGTTTCACTGCTGGTTGGGAAGGGAAATTTTGGTTATACGATCGAGATTAAGATGATTTTGGACACTAATTGAACCCTATTCTTTATTGTACCTTCTTAATTTCCTACATTCTTTGTATAGTTCGGACGTACAGTATAAATAGCATAAGTGAATACATGATGGAGAACACTGTAACAAGTAGCTAGAATATATTACTGTATCGTTTATTAGTAATTCTTTTCTAAGAGAAGGGTGACATGGAATTCCTATTTCATTGGAATGTGTATACTATATAGGTGAATGGAAATGGATCAATGTATATGTTTATTATTTTTGTTCATCTCAGTTCTGTTTCATGTCATAGGATTTTTCTGTCAGAACAAGGTCCTCATACTTCTAGACCATGAATATGATATCATACCATCAACATGAAATAATAAACAATAAATTTGTAGTTCTAAAGTTTTATAGTAAATGACTATAAGTAATAAGAAACTACATTTAAATAGAGATGTTCATGCAATTATAAAAAGTAAGTTCTTGAGGAAATAATTGAATAACTAAAATTGAAAAAATGTTTTCAAATTTTTGTCTTCGATTATCTAATGACATTATTTATAAAATCATTATGTTCACCATCAAATTTTTTTCTCATATATGCATAAAGAAAGTTAACATGAAAAACAATCGCTGGTAATAAATACTTTTCTTGTGGTAGAACTTATCAATTAAAATCATTTATCCAAAACTCTCGTTAGCAACTCCTGCTTGTTATCAAAATTGGAATGATTTATGAAATAAAAATATACTGTAATATATAAGACCAAACATGTAACTTGTTCGATTAAAAATTTGAAAACAAATAATAATATGCACGACTAAAACTTGAACAATGCATTATACAACTAATCCTAACTAAAATGACATTTTACGATAGACAAATGTTTTGCACAGTAACTACAAACTTAAATATTTTTTATTCTCAGTCTCATAATAATAGATAACCAATTAACATGGATTCAATATAGATAAATCTAGTTAGAAACTCTTGTCCCGAAACTAGAGTTTGAAAAACCAAATTCGAACAACTCTTTTAACTAAAGCTTTTAAAGGTAAATCAACTTTGACATTGATTCCCGCATCCCATCAAATTTCTTTTTACACCTCCCACACTACAAAGAAAATATTTTAAAATTTAAATACTCTTTTGGTCTTTATTTTGGTTCAATTTATTCACTTTGGTACCTTTATTTGTTCTTTCAATTTGATCTGTTTTGCTAAATTATATTCAATTTTATTCTTTTAGTTGACATTGTTTAAATTAATAACTACAAAATGTATTGACATTGTTCACATTACGTGGATTGTTTTAATTATGATTGTTAATATTTTGTTCAAATAAGTTCTTATTTTAATTAAATTTGTTCAATTTAGTCTCACCATCCACTTCATTACCCTCAACTTCCACTTTTTCATGACCATCACCATCCACTCCTTCATCACCCTCTCTCTCCATTTCATGACCTTTCACCACTATCGTCGTCGCCGCTACTACTAAAATCACTACCACCACCAAACTAAACCCACAACCACTTGCAACCACCACCTCAAAAAAATCACCACTACCTCAAAAAAATCACCACTACCACCTTTACCATCACACTAAAATCACATTCACCATCATCACACTAAATCCACCAACAATAACACTCATGGTGGTAAGAGTTTTAGTGTGATGGTAGTGAATTTTATTTTAGTGTGGTAGTGATGGTGGTAATTTTAGTGTGATAGTGGTGGTTGTAAGGGGTGGTTGCGTTAGTGGTTGCAGGGTGGTTGTGGTGGTTATGGTGGTGGTGATTGTGGGTTTAGTTTTGGTGGTGGCAATGGTTTTAATGTGGTGGTGGTGGTTATAGGTTAGTAGTGGTGGTTTTAGTTTGGTGACGGTGGCAATGGTGATGGTGGTGGCAATAGTGAAAGGTCATGAAATGGAGGGTGAGGGTGATGAAGGAGTCATGGTGATGGTCATGATGAAGTGGAGGTTGATAGTAATAAAGTGGATGATGGAACTAAATTGAACACACTTAACTAAAATAGGGACTTATTTGAACAAAAACAAAAATAATCATAATTAAAACAGTCCACGTAACGTGAATAGTGTCAGGTGTTAACCTCTACACTTTGTCATTATCAATCTAAGCGACGTCAATGAAAAAGATGAAATTAAACATAATTTAGCAAAACAGTGACCAAATTAAACACAAAAAGGGGACCAAATTAAATAAACTGAACCAAAATAGAGACCAAAATAGTATTTAAACCATATTTTATATCATTTATCTTTGTATCACACCACCACCACGTCATTGTCACTGTGTTGTCACTGTTGCCACCACCATTGGGCCGCTACTACAAAGAACAAAAGGGAAAATAATAAAAGAACTCATTCTAAAAATATTTTTTCCGAAAAATATTTCATGTGTTTAGAAAAAAATTTCCAAAACATATTTCATGTAGAAATATTTCGAAAAATTTATTATGGAAGATATTATATGCATTTTGGAAAGTTTGTTCAAGAAATATGTTACGAAAAATGTGTTTTGTACCTACACCGTCCGATAGATGATGTTAAGTAATGTGGTCTAATAAAATCTCATTAGCTTCATTTCCAAAAGACTACAAAATATTCTAAGATACATTTATTGGAGTAAATATTTACATATTAATAATCATTATGACAAATTTCGATAATTTGATTACGTCTTGATATTCATTGATACCAAATATTTACATAATATGTATATCGTATAAGATGTCACATTGTTATTATTTTATTTTATTGTTATCATTTATCTAAAATACCCTATTAATACACATGATATTTTGTCATTTGTTTAGGATTCGTCTCAAAATACATTAAGAATATGTTCCTTAATTATTTGATGGATTTTGAAAATTTTATTTCGAAAAATTTGTTTTCAAAAATTTTATTCCGAAAATATTATTTTAGAAATTCTGAAAATTCTGCCTGTTCCGAAATTAATAATTCGGAACTGACTTTTATAAGGATACGGATAGAATTTATTTAGAAAACTAATGGGGTGCAAAAAGAAATTGATGGAGTCTAGAAAGCAATTGTCGGCTCAACCTTTCAATGCAAAGTGTATTAACATGGGCTAGGTAACCTTATCTTATCACCACTATTTATTAAGTAAACATGAGTACATCTAACAGGTAAATCATAAGGGACAACTTTTTCCTGCACTCTATAAGCCTGATGAAAACATATTTTTGTTTTTAATAGAAAATATACTTTTTTTTTTTTATGGAATCATTATGACGCTTGGAGAGGTAGATTTCTGAAAATTTTGCAATTTTGACTTATTTTTAGGTTTATTTTCTGGATTGGATGATTCGGTAATGTTTCAGATGCACAAAAATGTGTATAAGTTTTACAATAAAAAAAAAGTAACTTTATTGTGTGAAATAAATTACAGATGTTCTCTGCAATTATCTATTTGAGTCTATTACAAACTTTCTTTACTGGTTACAATAGAAATCTTCTATATATATTGAATCCACATGTGTAATATTAATTGAGAGATTAAATTTGGCAAAAACATTGAGATAGCATGAAAATAGCATAGAGATATATAGTTCATAATCTTGATGGAAGGATATATACCTTTCAAATGTGGGTTGTGGATGAGGAAGGAATGTATTGTTATGTTCAGATATAAGCAAAGGACAAATGTGTTGGCTTTAGGATGCTGGAAAAGCCACTATATATAAACATTTTTTTGTTATCATTTCAGAAGGGAAGCCATGTCCACACATCACATAAATTGCCAAAAAAAATGTACAAAATTACATTAATTTTAAGTGTTTCACATGTATAGTTTTTTTCTTAAAAAAGATGTAACTGAGTGTACTTTGATTGCAGACTTGTTTTTTTTAGCCACAGAATATATTTATTAATGAAAAAACAAATGAAGTTTTTGGACTCCTTTAGCTAATCGTTTTGATTATTTTGAATTTTAATATGGTATATATGGTTTAAAATTATACCACTAAAATATATTATATATAAAAATATCTATAATGATAATAATTTAAACAAAATATGCTCAGTTCTTTATAATTATGATTATATGGTTTCTTTCATCACTTTTGATAAAATTGATTAGAAGATATTAATATTAAATTGAAATAACGCAAAAATAAGATTAGTAAAAATCTTTGAAAGAAAATTGTAACTAAATCATATATTATGTCTTATGGAAATTATATCAATAATTAGTTTAGTGAACTTTGCTTTTACTTATATATTATAATATGAAATTATTTTTATTTAATTGATGTGTCATATTTAACACATCTCTTTTATACAGAGATATGTAAATATTATTTCTGAGAAGTAGTTTAATAATGGACAATGGATGATACCATAAACATAAATTTTTTTGTTAAAATAAAATTTGATATTATTTTAAAAGTTAATTTTTGGTATAATTCATTTTCACAATTGAAAAAAAAAAGTTGACCCTAATATATTATAATTATCTAATGCTATATAATTGATATATTATTTTAATAATAAGTTGTGGTATGATGCACCTTTTAACAAATCAAGTCATAATAAAGTTAACTTTAGTAGCTCTTTAAGTATGATTATCTTTCATATCATATCGTCTAGCATATGAAACCTCTTCGACTCACACCACCTGAATGTCTCACTCTCTGTGAGTTAGATATTAGTTAAATCAGGATAGTCTCACTCCCCGAAATCTCCTTTAATACACTCGAACTCAAGCTAAATTAAAATTTCTCGTTAAAAATAACTAATTTGATAGCTATATGACACTAAATTTACACCAACAATCATACATTATCAAACACAACTCGATACAATCATAAATATAATTTGTAACATGCGAAGAAAAACTATTTAGTAAAATATCAACCACTTCTACTAGAAGAAGTTACATAAACTTATCATTCAGCATCCGATAACTGCCGCCTAGCGATGAAGTAGCATAAACTAATTTTAGTGCAGTGTAAGACATTTTCATCTAATTTTATGTAATTTTCATTTTCATCTGACCATCAACCACAATTTTCCAAATCATAAGTACAATCACTTTACTACATTAAAACACTTAATCAAACATTATCTAAAGAAATCATTAGTCATATAATCACATAATTCATGCTCATTCATCAAAGTTTCTACTAAAGTGACTCTTCAATGGCCACTTTCATACCAATTTCATATTAATAGTATCAACCACAATTCAACCAGTCCAATACAATAATTTTACCTACACTTTATAATTTTAGAGTAAATACCAAATTTCCTTCCTCTCAAATTTCTTAGCTTTCTTTTACAAAATGAAAATATCATAACTACTAACATTATTTCTTACACTTATCGTAAGAAATTCTCATACTTCAGCAACATTCTTTCATTATAATCATACTACCATTCTATGCTCCATTCTAGTCAGTATTAGTATTTTAATTAAAGTTAATAATTAGAAAAAAAAATTATTATTTTTAGTTTTAAAAAATAGTTAGTTATAAAAGTTTAGTAACCAAAGAATAAAGAATAAGATGGTTTAAGGGAATTGATTTGAATTAAATTTTAGTTAAAATTTTATTT
>Ga0214542_1006426_pt1 | contig 21449 bp, 5 predicted proteins | sample CNSS1metaG_FD_160096 | JGI IMG/M metagenome (GOLD analysis project Ga0214542, IMG submission 160096) | Root nodule microbial communities from cowpea collected in UCLA plant growth center, Los Angeles, California, USA - CNSS1 | ecosystem: Host-associated > Plants > Roots > Nodule | place: USA...
AAAAAAAAAAATAAAAAAATATATATATATATATATATATATATATATATATATAAAGATTCTTCCTAATAACTAAAGAAAAAGAAACAAATTAATTTCTCCCTAAAATGAAATTAACTTATACATAATCTAAAAAAAAAAATTAGAAAAAAAATTCGAAAACTTACAAATTATATATATATATATATATATATATAAAGATTCTTCCTAATAACTAAAGAAAAAGAAACAAATTAATTTCTCCCTAAACTAAAATTAACTTATACATAATCTAAAAATAAAAATTTAGAAAAATAATTCGGAAACTTACAAATTATATATATATAAAGATTTAACTTTTTTGATAATTTTTTTCCCTTACCTTTCTCTTTTATTTCTTTTAAAAAAATTGTTTGATGCATAATGATGTTAGGAATTTAAGTGATTCTAAGTCTTACATTGGATATAAATGATCAAGTTAAACGACATATAAGGTATAAGATATACAAATTTACTATGTTAAGGTTTTAGGTTAAAAGTAGTGTCAATCTCTTATAAAAATTAAATGTAGGTCTCATTGATGTTGTATCTTTTTAATACCGTGGATTTTTTTTATGACACGAGAAACCACGAGTTCCCAAAGTTTTTTCATTTAATTCTTTTTATGTATATTTTAAAATTATATTATATATTATTAAATTATTTATATTAACTATAGAATTTTTTTTTTCAAAAAATTGTAAAATCACGCGGAAATCTTCTGAATTTTTCTTATTATTTTTTTTTTCTTGCTCATGTACTTCCATCTATTTCTCACAATTCCTTTTTTATCTCAATTTCCATCCTCAAAAACGTTTTGGACTCATCAATTTCTTCTTATGAATAAATTCAATTTTACCTTTTTTAAGCAATCTATTTTTTCTTGCATGTGATAAATTTGTCCACTATATATAATGTTGAGAAATTTATTTATTTTTAAATAGGTGAAAGGTGATAAATTTATATTAAAAAAATTATGATAAAATAAAAAAATATATTCATTTCCCAAGGAGAAGGTTTGTGATGAAGACTAAAAAATTACATCTACGCCAATTGAACTTGAGAAATAATTTATATATAAATAATATAATTTGACACCCCTGAAATTTTTGTCTAAGGTCCACCGCTACTCTTAGTACACCTACTTCCTTGAAAGATCCACTAATGATATCAAACATACAAGTGTGTCCCTTTAAAATGAATGATAGTACTAAAATAATAAGTTTTGAATTAAAAGTATTTTCAATCTTTATATGCGTTGGTCTCACCTCTTTTATTAAAAGATCCGTCAATTAGTTTTACAATTCTTTAAAAGTAATTCAAACAAACTATTTAAATGTTTTTGATATTCACTTTTTTTCCTTGCACCATTTAAGATCTATCAATGATATCAAATATATAAGTGTGTCCCTATAAAATGAATGACAATACTAAAATAATAAATTTTAAATTAAAAGTAGTGTCAATCTTTATTTATATGGGATGGACTCACCTCTTCTATTAAAGAAGATCCGTCAATGATTCCTTAACAATAATTCAAACAAACTATTTAAATGTTTTTTATATTTTTTTTTCCTTACACCATTTAAAAGATAATATAAACTGTGATGTGATGTACACTATATTTTAACAAGTCAAAGGTTTTAACTATTTTTCTAATTTCCATATTATACTTTTAAGAATATTTTAGTTTGTCAATTTGAATTGGTTGTTAGTTTTTTTTTTTCATAAGCTTAACTAATAAATTAGCCGATAATTATAAAAGTAACCTTTTGTTGAAAATATAAATTAAATGTGTTTAGTAAATTTATTGTTGAACTATAGATAATAAATATAAGATATGTGTATATAATTTTCTTCTGTTTAACAGTTACACATTTTTAAGTCTCGTTATAGTTTTTAGTTAATTTTAACGCATACTTATTTTTATTCAAGGATATAATTTAAAACTTTCATTATTAAAAAACAACATATAATATTCGAGGATATAGAAAATGGAAATGGTTATTAAATTCCGAGGATACAAATAAAAAAACTGTATAAAATATAAATAAAAATATATATGATGCTGTTTCAAGTGTATCCGAACAAAAAAAAGAAAACTTAGAAAAAATTGCTTACCAAATATTTTTATTTTAGTTAATCAAACTTATATACTATAAAATACTTATTAGGTGAAGCCACTTGAGAAAACTTTAAGCAATTAATTATGATATGTTAATTGTGTTTGGTGAGTTGCTTGAACTTACTTAAAACTTAATTAACTATATTTCATTAAAATAGTGATGTTTTAGCTCATAAGTTTTCATTAGTTTTTATTATCAACCTGAATATTTTTATTAAAATTTCCGTTTATCATTTGTTACTAAAATTATACCATCTATTATGATCAAACACTCCCTCTTGGATTGAGCTAGGTTCTCATGAAGAAGTGATGTTTGAATGTGATTGCTTGCATAAAGGTCGAAACTTTTAAGACATTGTTTCATCCATCACATGAAACAAATCAAATACTCACAGATAAGAATCACCTTCAGAATGAGACAAAATAAATCATTCATTCTCAAAACCTTCATGTGTTGTCGTTGCATAAGAATGCATGTTTATCTTAAAACTGACTCATTATCATACAATAAATAAAAAACTTTTTTCGCACTGTTACATGTTTTTATTTTAACATGATAAATTAAATTTAAAAACCTGCATTTTTTATAAATTATAAAATTTAATATTTTTGTAGACTTTTTTCATTCATGAAATTTATAATTAGTTGTGGAAGGTAATATTTATTTTAATTTGTCATTTTGTTAGGATGATATATCGGACTGATTGGACTGATAACTGATATTGTGGGGAAATATATGATTGAGCAATAATCATGAAATATAATTATGTAATACGTGATCAAATATTTTGTTTGTGAATTATGTCATCTCAAAACAAATTAGGAATATTGTTTTAACTTTTTTTAATTCGCTTTTGAATCTTGTTTAGCGGTGCATGTGCTTTGAGATAAGTAAAGGTAAGGTGTAAATTATTGAAAAATTGACTTCGAGTTGAAATTGGATGGAGTTATGATGGGTTATCTCACTAAATTACTTGAATTTAGTAGTTTAGAGAATCACTCTTAACTGGAATCCCAAATTTAAAGCAAATACACAATTGAAGTAGTTAAATTCATTAAATAAAATTATTAATTATTGTTACCAAGTATAAGATAAGTTAAATGAAATATATTTGTACGTAAGTAGTAATATACAATGTAACGTGTATGAAATGCAAGTAATGTGTGCATGTAGACTAGGATGTATAATTATACTAAATACAAATTGATGTATGTTGTAATTAAGTAGTATTTGAAATAATGACGTACTAATAAACATAACTCATTGAGAAAAAATAGATATCCCAATTTTTACTAATAATATGATTATATGATTTAAGACATAACATGATGTGAAAAATTGACAGGAAATTCTAAGTCTCATTTTTTTTTTTTTATATATAATATACATAAATAGTTATCTTAACATAGGAAATCGTGGTTAATTTTTACTAACATTATCTATGGTAAGTCAAATATTATTTTTAAGACATGATTAATACAAATTAACGTAACAAATTAAGATGAGAATTCACACACACACATATAATGTGATAATCAGTTTATGTAAGTTTTAATTGAATCAATTTTTATTTTAATGAAAACTTTCGCATTAAAACTTTTTAAAACTATAGTAAACGAAAGAAAAATATTGAATCATTGTTAGTATAGAAACAAAAAAAATACTATTAGGTCTTAGACATTTTTTTCATATTGGATATTGAGGAAAAAATTATATATTTTTATATTTAATATTTAATAATATGGTATTTTCTTTGTTGTGTTTTTGTTTATAAAAAAACTATTTAATTAATATTCTGTAATAAAGTAATGAACATATCTATTATGTTATATAAATAAAAATAGATTTTACTTTTGAAATGAAAATGATATAGTCCTACTTCCATCCCGGTTGCTATCTTTGGTTGTATCTATAACTTATTTTAGTAAATGATTTTATAAAACACTTATAATTTAATAAATAATTTTGAAATTTTAATTGACAACTTATGAAAATGGCCAAAATGAATGAAAGAAATATCTAATAATCTATAACTATTTAAGTAACTGTAGCGTTAATTGCTTCACCATATTTGTCGGTGATTGAGACATTAAAACTTTATCAGAGCATTAAAGAATAAATACGGACACGTTGAGAAGGGATAAAAATAAAATAAATCTTAATGCATTTATATTTATATTAGTAAATATAATATTGAAGAAAATTTTAACACCAAGTAAAAGTCATGTCCAACTTTCACTTTCTCATTTGTTTAAAAGAAATGATTTAAATAATTTGTATCTAAAATATCTACCTAAAAATACAAAACAGCATTTAAAAATATAATAATCATTGTAAGTTTTGGCGAACGCCGATCAATGTGTGATTTAGATTCACCTAACAATATACACTTAAGATACTTCCATATTTTTTTGTTATATTTTGTAAAAATCATGTATATTATTTGAATATTCTATATCTAAAGGATTTGAATATATATATATATATATATATATATATATATATATATATATATTATACATATATCAGTAGTTTCGTTCTCATTTTAAGGGATGAAATAATTATTTATTAGAAAAAATGCAACTTATTTAAATCTCTTACTTAAATACAATAGTACATTTTTTATAGGTTAGGTGCGTTCACATTGTCTTCTATTGACAAAAAGTTAATGTGTTAGAGCTTCGCTAAAATCATAACAATTCTTAAATTGAGTACATGGCTGTAGAAATATTTATAAATTATTCACTACTACAAAAATGAAATTAACAATAAAAATTAAATTTGTATTTTTTAAAGGACATTAATTGGTTGCTAATTTAGTTGGCATTTGCCATAACATAATGAAGCTTGACATTGAGAAGGGTATATAGAATAAAGTTAGGAGATTCTGGTGAGGTGTGAGCAATACATGCATATGGCTAACCTCCTTTATCAAATTTATTTCTTGTTATAACACAACTTTCATTACAAGAAAAAGAAAAGTTTAACATTTTTAATTTTATAAATTAAAATGTTGATAGCTATAGACTTTGAAAAACTTCCAAACCTCAAACATATTATAATAATCATGAGTTCATGAAAAACTTTCTTGTTAGTACTAAAACATGTATTATAGGAAAATAATATACTTTTTTTTCTGTTTTTTTTTTAATTTATCTTTTATTTTTATATTTTTAAATTCTTCAACTCAGTTTTTTAAGTTTTACAAATATATGATTTTAGTTTTTCATTGACTCTGTAAGATAAAAATTACAATTAAATATCAAATTATTATGTCTATCATGTAAATTTATATTTTTTTATATTTTTATGATGGTAAATAATGGTCATTAAATATTACATTTAAATATAAAAAATTATAATCACATATCTTTAAAAATTAGAAAACTGACTTCACATATTTTTTTTAATTTAAAAATTAAACTCACATATTATATAAGGTTATATATCAGCTTTTATATTATACAATTGATTATATACTCCTCCCAATAAAAAGTAACATATATTCCAATGTGTGTAATATATATTGCTTTCTTGTCTCGTCATGTGTAGTGCTCGTAAGATTAATTAATATTGTAAGTAAATATATCAATAAAAATACATTAAGCTTAACCATCACGATTTAACAACTTAAAACAATTTTATATTCAAAGACAATTTAACTATCACGAATGTTTTGATAAAAAAATTTTACTCGTATTTGTATGTATTATCTACAAAATTAAATTTGTAATTATTTATGAATTTATCTATATATAAAAATATCTCTGAATTTTAAATTTTGTAATAACAATTACTTACAAATGATTTTATTCAGAGAATTTTTAAATTATTCATAAATTTTTATTATAAATAATTAAAATTTTCTTGTAGTTAAATACTTATTTAAAATTATTAGAGACTCTCGAGTCAATACAATTTATTTTAATATCTAGTATGCTGTGATAAACTTGTTATATTTAAAACAAGTAATAATTTTATTTACTAATATAATATTTCTTTAACAAGTATTTCATTAGAGTGCATTAACTTTATTTGATTTCCTTCAATTTGATTGATCAGGAAATTAAGAAAAATAATTAATTTGTGTTTTCTTTTCGCAAGTTTTTTATTACGTGATTATCCAAGAAGTTAAACAAAAATAAATAATTTATATTTTTTTCATAAATTTAAGATTAACAAGAAATAAATCAATTACTTAATTACAAAAAATATATATATACTTAGTAAAAATTGGTGTGTCATTATTAGGTTGAGTGAGGCTCGATATCTTTCTCAAAGATAAAAAATAAAATAAAAGTTTATAATATAGAAGGTCCAAGAGAGCCCAATACAAGGAAAGGTATTAAAACTATTAACACAATAAACTTATTACGTCACGTTATTTACCTTTGACCACCAATGAATGTCAGATGTAAAAAAAATGCACAATTGACACTTTTGTAAATAAGTTGTCAAAAATTACATTTAATTTTTGTAAGTCACACATAAAATTTGATTTTTACGTTTGATCTCTTTGGTCAGACTTAAATATACGTCTGACCAAAGATAATCAATCAAACGTAAAATTCAAAATTTACGTCTAACCTAAGTCAGACGTAAATTCCTTCATATGTAACCTTCAAGTCATTTTTATCTTTACTCCCTTCTTCATAGTAGCACGAACAAATAGCGTGACAACCGTGAACAGTTTATTACTCCTTATTCGGTTGAGTATTTTACTTATAACATAATACATAAGATTTTACTTTTAAAAAAGAAAAAATTAGAAAAATAATATTTTACAATAAAATAAGAAAAAACTACGAGAGTTTTAACAAGAATATGGGTCGGTCCATAATTATTTTATATTATAAGAAGACTAAGCAGACAAATTAAAAAAAAAATTATACTCGCAGGTATTCGTCAATACAATTTGTAACAGATAAAAAATAGATACTGTAAAAGGATACTCGCAGGTAATGGATACAAATAATTTTTATACCCGTTTGTTAACGGGGTGAGTATGAATATTATAATATTCGTACCCGTGAATATCTGTACCCACTATACTCTAATTTAAATTAAAAAAAAAATAAAAAGACATAATTAAAATATTAACACATTAATTTTTTGTGTTATTTTTTATCAATTGGTACTAAAATGCAATCTCTTATTCGTAAACTGTCATTCAACACACTATGTATTATAATTTATTTGAAATTTTGGTTAAAATGTGTTGTTAAATATTTTATTTTTTTTAAATACCCATGGGTACCTACGAATATTTATGAATATTAAAAAATATGTAATTATGTGTATAACAGATAATATCCACACACAAATATATGGAGACAGCGAATACAAAATGAATATTTATTAAACGAATACGAGAAGTTAATACCCTATCCGTCCCTCCCACACAGGGGCGAATGTTTATTGGTGCAAGGAGGGGCCATGGCCCCCCCAAAATTTTAATTTATTTTTAATTATATATATATATATATATATAATATTAAAAAATATATATGTATATATATATATAATATTAAAATTTTATTAAATTTTTTAAATTATAGATAATATATTTTAGGAATTGATGAAAATTAAATAGCGTATTTTTTTATTTTTTTTATAAAGCACAATATTTAATGTTAATAGATAATAAAGAATAAAAATATTTAGGCTTAATTTTTTATTTGGTTACTGTTTTTGTCAAAAAGTTGACACTAGAATTATATTAATCACATCAACAAATGTTGTATATTAATTAGATTAAATGATGTATTTTATATTTCTTTTATAAAGCACAATATTTAATGTTAATAGATAATAAAGAATAAAAATATTTAGGCTTAATTTTTCTTTTGGTTCCTGTCTTTGTCAAAAAATTGATACTAGAATTATATTAATCACATCAATGAAGTAAATCATTCATATTAAGAGTTTCAATTTTAATGAAAGAATCATCTACCTGTTTCAAGAAATTTAAGTAAAAGACCAAATTGCATTAGTTTTTAAAAAATTTGGGACCAAATTGAGACTACAAAATTGGATGACCAATTTAACACTTTTAAACGGAAACATAAATCAAAAGACTACTTAAACCAAATATTTATTAACATAATTTTTATTTTCCTTCTTATTTTCTTTTTAGTTTTTTCACAAATTGTAATAATCTCTCATCTCATATATTTTCTTTTTGTATTTTAAGAAATAAAAGTTAGACACAAAATTATTTTTGCTTTCATTTCTCATTTATCCTCTTCCTTTCATGTCTCTTGTTTCACTTGATATGAAAACATTACTTTTTATCTCTTTAGCTTTTTGTTTATTCATTTTTTATGAATAGAAAAAAATGTATAATGTATATTTTCATAATTGATTTTTAATTGTGACTTAACTATAATATATTTTTCTTTTAATAATTTTGTGCCTCAATTTTTTATTAAATTATGATAAATTATTTTTTAATATTGTGTACAAAAAAATATGTTCATAAAGAATAAAAGAATAAATTCATTATTAAAAAGTGATAAAAAAAAAGAAAATTATTGATGAAAATAAGATAGATTCAAATATTTTGAAACATTATAATCAAATTGTTTAGTAGATAAGACATTTTTTAAAGCATTATACTAATGACAAAATATAATAATCTTACAATTATATTATTTTGGCACTCCAACATTTTTAATCAAGATCCGTCAGTGCTCCCACACACATATTATACTGTTGTTTTGTCACATTTATTTTTAATTATATATAATATATAAATTCTTAATTGATGTCTCAAATTTTATATTTTTTATATATATATATATATATATATATATATATATATATTTATCGATCAAACGATCATCATCTTTCTTTTCTTTCCTCTGTCATCCGTTTTCTCTCAGGACAAACAGCTTTCGAATGAAGTTTTGTATTTTTGCTGTTTTCGTTACTACGGTGAGAGTATTATTCCCTTATGTTTCATTCTGGATTTCTACATTATCCTTCTGTGTTTCTTTTTAAGTTTTATTATATTTTTTCTTCGATTTTTTGTTGGAAAGAGAATATATGACAAATATTTTAGTCTTTGAAGAGAAATTGAAAGGATTGGAAGATCTTGAAAAACTTAAATCCGCTAAAGAAAAATAAGGAAACTATCTTGACATCCAAAAATATTAAGATCTTAATGTAGACACAAGATAATCTAATTGTGAGTTTTAACAACACTGCCTACTTTGTGACCCCAATGCTAGCAAATTTTGAGGTGGATCAGAATGAAGAACCTACTAGTAAAAAATTAAAAATTAAAAATCCTTGCATCGAAAATATCTGACATGGGAAGAAGGTGCAAACAAAAGTAAGTCTGGACACTTCCGCAGGATATAACTCCAGTCCATCCTAGGTCCATACCCACAAAACAGACGGTGATGATACCATGCCCAGTAATGATAATCACAATGGCTAAAGCCAAAAAGTATCTGATCCTGATTCTCTGCTCCAAACATCATCACCCTTGCATGGGTCCCACCAAAGAACAATTTATTTTATTTTCTTCAACGGGTAAAGACGGAGTTATTCACACACAGACACAACAATATTTTAATTTCAATTTATATATTAAATGACCACACTGCCCTCATTCCTTCTCTTTATAACGAAACCCATACTCCAGACGCACTTCCTATCCCATTCTTACTTGCGTGTACTTTTGCAAGAGAGAATTTCTTTTTATTTTCTTATTTTCATTTTTTGTTTTTAGAGAGAAAACAAAATGCTGGGAATCTTCAGCAGTTCTGTGGTGTCACCTCCCGAGGAGCTGGTGGCCGCCGGCAGCCGAACGCCGTCACCAAAGACAACAGCAGGAAAATTGCTGACACGGTTCGTGGAAAACAAAGCGTCCGCGGTGTCGCTGCAGGTGGGGGAACATGTGCAGTTGGCTTACACACATCACAGCGAGTCACCGTGGCATCCCAGGTATTTTGAAATGCTTTGTAATCTCCCAAATTTCACCATGCACTCACCAATCGATTTGGTTGTTATCGTGTTGATTCTCTCACGGAACTTAAAAGGAAGAGTGTTTACAAGTATAATTTAAGAAATTGGAATTAATCAATTTCTTAATTCTAAAAATTTCAGACACACAAAAATGGAAGAATCGTGTTGGATCGGTTACTGTTAATGTAAATCATGCGAGATCGCATGATTGGTGGAAACGTTTGCTGCTGCTGCTTATTGATGAGTGGATCATTCGGATCACGGGCTACTTAATCGTATAGCATATTCTAGGAATTTTATGAGCAATGTTTATATTTTCAGTTTTGATAAATACTTTTAATGATTTTTTGATGATAAAATTATGAACCAACATAAATTAGAATAAAAAAGTAGATGATTAGACACAAGAATATATTATGAAAAAATAATAATTCATGGAAAAATACAGTGTGTTGATATATTTTTTTTCTTTGCATGTATATTTTATAAATATATATAATTCTAAAAATTTTAAAAAATTTCTCTTATTTTTTTTTTTTCAAAAATCTGAAAAAAATATCCTGAAGAATGATTTAACATTGTTTTTCATCAAATCTTTCTATTCTTAAATTTTGTCAGGACCTATAAGACATGGGCGATTTCTTTTTCATTTTTAATTTTTTTCAATATTGCAAATATTGGAGATAATAAACAGAAATATAAAATTGAAAATAAATAGTATCAGAATGAAATTGTTAATATTATGTGGAAGAAAAAAAAAACGGACAAGTTAGAAAATGCACAATTTTGAGTAAGATTAACTGTTCCGAGTGGGGGTGGGTGGGTGGGTGATCCTAATTTATACAGTAATAATAATTTCAGCATCATATGGCTAAAGAGGAAAGTGAAGAAAATTAAATTATTAATCATACAGAGAGAGGTGAGAGATTCTTATGTGACAAGAGGAAGAGAAGATGTGATCCACGGTTTGAATTCACCCTTAATTTTCATTTGTAAGGTGGTCATATTCTGTCTTGATCAAGAAAAAACAAATACAAGTTATTTCTTGATGGATGGAACATAAATCTTAGATAAAACATAAACACCAATTTTTCTTTTTTTTATTTAAGGTTTTTAAAACAAAACAGCTATATGAAGTGGCCATGATTTATTTTTAATTTTAAAATCTTAATCATAAATGGATTGGTGTCAAACTAATATCAACATAATAATAGCTAGATACGCTGTAAAATTTCTTATTATTGAATCTCAATAAAAGTTATATTGAAATTTTGATAGTATAAAATGATATTAATAAAAAAATTATATTAAAATAAATGTTTTTGTTACTATTTATTTTAAAAAATTCAAATGATTGTAAAAAAAATTGTTTCATTGAACCTGTCATGAAATAGTTTCTTTTACAGGTGTTATATACTGCAACATTAAACATCATAATATAGATCTGTTTCAGTTGTTTTTTTCAATTACAATGAAAATAGTATATAACAAAATTGTTCAGATTACAAATACTGGTTCTTTTGATGGATTTATCTGGCATGTAATCTTTGTGGCAGAAGAGACTATCCAGTATAAAACTCATTATTCATTTTATTTAAATAGACAAAAATCCTTTTGTTCCAATGTGGTGGTTAAATTCTTATTTGACTTTTCCTGATGAAACAGTTGAACCTTTTTGGCAGGGGTTCTTTAGATGATAGTATTATTAGTGAAAATATGCATGTGTTCATTTTTTTATAATAAAATTAATAAATTTATTATTATAATAATCATAAAAGTAAGATAAAAATAAATAAAAATAAATTTTATAATTTTATTATAGTTAAATAAAAAAATTAAAAGATAAAGCTAATAAAATAATTATTCTACCTAAAAAATTGTGTTCAATTTTTTTTATCACACAATAAACTTTAATGCTTATATTAATTTTGAATTTGATGTTATAAAAAAATAAATTTATGTTTTATATAATTTTGAATGTGCATGATTATTAACTTATATCATTGGATGAATGAAATACTCCATATTTTTACTAGCTTTCTTTGTTTGGGGATCCTAGTCATTGAATCCATTTTCATGGTATGTGGTTGGTAAAAGTGGGGGTTCATTTTGTTAAGAAAACGTTATTAGGAAAATTTTTATAATGTTTGTGTAAATCAAAAACTGAAATTTGATTATAGTATCAGTTAATTAATATTAATTTTGTTTGTAGTTAATATTTACTTTGCCATTACATTTACCGAAGATACATGTTATATCGTTTTTTCTAACTGCTATAAATTGGGTTTTTTTAATTAAACTTTAAACGAAGTAACTGTTATTAATTGAATATATTTTAAGTATCTGTTACTAATTAAATATATTTTGATATTTTTTTAATTAAACTTTAAACGAAGTAGCTGTTATTAATTGAATATATTTTAAGTATCTGTTACTAATTAAATATATTTTGATAGACTTTGGTGAAATAAATCAAGTAGTTACAACATGTATATATATTTTTTAATAAAATTAAAATAAATATTTGGTGCATGCTTAATTCTGATCCATTTTAATTTTAATATTTATTAAATATAAAATTCTATATATTATGGTTGGTGTTGTTTCAGTCTTCCTACCAACTGTTATTTAATTATTTATTCATTTTACTTAAATTCAACTAAACTAAAATGGTAATACAGACTAGATTGAATAATTTAGAACATTACAGTAGCTCCATGTTATTTACTGGTAATTATTGTCTATGTTTTTATTTCTTTTATTCGACAAATAGACGGAAAATTCGGTGACCACTTCTGGTGGGTTCTATTTCAATTATTAGACATTGCGTATGTTTTTCCACTTCAAAATGCTGACTTTTACTCGCTGAACTGTTGTTTTCGTTTCATTATTTTGCTTTTCTGGTCCAAGGAGGATGAATGAAATAAATAGATAAGGATAACATAGATTAGGTTAGTGGGTCCAGCAAAAGATTGAAAAGACTTTGATGAAGCTATTTATATTCTTGTCATGAAGTTTTCTTTTTCATTCATTTGTCAAGAAGTTTTCTTAATCAAAAGTGAGATGGACAACTTTTATTTAAAATATGCTTTTGAATTTTTATTTATTTTTAAAACATATACAAAATTATACAAAAACATATCTATAGTGGAAGTGCCGTATCAAGATAGGTTGGATGTCTTATTCCTTTCTTTCTTTTGTGTGAAGCTGCAATCACATCATTAGTCTTTACCAACTCTTTTTAATACAAAAAATAAAAATAAAAACTAATTAAGTGATGTGTTCACTGTGTCTTGTTGAATTTAATCTATTTCTGTATCTAAATGTTAATTGTAAAATGTCAGATCATTTGCTGTAAAGGATGAAATATTCTGCTTGTTTGAGGGGGCTCTGGACAATTTGGGCAGTCTGAGACAACAGTATGGATTAGCCAAATCAGCCAATGAAGTGATTTTGGTGATTGAGGCTTACAAAGCTTTGCGTGATCGAGCACCCTACCCTGCAAATCGTGTTGTTTGCCACCTCAGTGGGAGTTTTGCTTTTATAGTTTTTGACAAGTCCACTTCTACAGTCTTTGTGGCTTCTGTAAGTTATCTACCAATCTCATCAACATGTCATGATCTTCAGTGTTTTCTGCTCAACATTTGGCTTCTTTTGTTTTCTACAGGATCAAGCTGGTAAAGTTCCTCTCTATTGGGGAATTACAGCTGATGGGTACGTAGCTTTTGCTGATGATGCAGATTTGCTCAAAGGTTCTTGTGGCAAGTCGCTTGCTTCTTTCCCTCAAGGTTTGTGTGTTTTATTTTATTACAGAGTATCACAATTCTCAACATTTCGACAACTACTTATTACATCGATATTGTCTATGTTTCTGTTTCTGTTTCTGAATTCTACAGGATGCTTCTACTCGACAGCAGTTGGAGGATTGAGATGCTATGAGAATCCAAAGAACAAGATTACTGCAGTACCTGCCGAAGAAGAGGAAATCTGGGGTGCCACCTTCAAGGTAACTAGATCGCAAAAGTTTAAGTATTGTTGCTGATAAAATTCTCAGTAGTTCTTTCAGCAAAATTTTCTTTTCCTCTGTTTAGAATAGAGAATCGGTCCAAAATAGTAATGGGAGGTTAACATTGCACTGAATCAAAGGTTAGGTTTCCAAGATGAATGGGTTAGACTAACTTAAACTCAATCTCCACGTCTGTTTCTAGAGTTTAGAAAAGTTAGAGTAGAAATTAATTATGCAAATAGGATTGCAATAGCAAAATTAGAATGTATATTTGATTTGGTTCTCAAGTGGTTGGCATGTCTGGTTTAGGTACGACGTCTTTGGCCTGTGTTAACAACACAAAACATTATTCATTTATTTAATTCAAAATATATTTTTGCATTCATGGTTTATGTTTCAGGTGGAGGGTTCAGCAGTTCTTGCAGCCACAGAGTACTAGATCCATCTTATGATGCATTAATGGAGTGATGAGTTTATGTGGTTGTGACTCTAAGGCATGCAGAAGGGGCAATGTAAATACCTTTTGGAAACTATGAGAAAAGTGCGACTGCTAGTAGTTGTAGTTTGTTTATTAGATAGGGGATTTACTATGTTTCTCGTGTACAGTTGCGCTTTCTGATGTAATAAAAATGTGCCTGAGATTCTCTCATACTCCTTCTATATAAACTGTGTCCGCATAATGATTCATATCGGAACAACCTAACATATAAAAATATAAAAACGAAAACAGAGTTTGAAAAAAACAGGAAGTGAGAATACAGGCCGTTGTTTTACAAATAACTTCGTTCCAATGTATCTATCTATTGGGTAATTCTTTCTGCACCCCCATACATTTATTCCTGCACCTCCATAAATATGAAAATTCCAACTTTATCTTACCGGATTATAATGTCCAGAAGGCAAAAATATTTTCTAAAAAGCTTCTCAAACTACATTTCGGAAGTTATGTGAACCATTTCTCTGTAGCTTCTCCTTATGTTATATTTCCTCACTGTCATGTCTAACAACTTGTTGGCTCTCATGCCCAGATGTTCAAAATGAATTTTAATCTACTTTGTGAGACATAGTTACTAAGCACTGTGGTATAACCTTTTCAAAGGGTTCCACATAACCATATAACCTGAGTTTGATACCTAAGTGCTGTCACTTGTTCCACGACAAGATAAATGGTCAGATAGTTTAAGGATTGTTAAGTTTGGAAATCATTTTTACTTTCCAAATTGTATAATCCCAAAGTATTTTTAATTTCCCGATTCTACATTTGAAAATATTTTCGAATTATGTATTCTGAAACTTAAAATAAAATAAAAATTCAAACTTCAAAACATATGGAGGTGCAGGAAAAATTTATGGAGTGCAGGAAGAAACATCCCTATCTATTTTATAATAAGGATCCAATGAGATCTTATTTCTATTTAAATATTTGAGGGTTGCTTCTTCTCCCTGTACCTCGAAATATTTATTCTGCATCCCAAATTTTTTTTAAAATTCTCACTTTACTACTTATTCTGCATCCCAAATCTCTCTCTCAAACTGAACCATCCTCATTTTTTTCCAATAAATGTTAACATTCGGAAGCCTTATTTTATTCTATAAATGTCAATATTTGATATTTTTTTTTAAATTTTTTATCCATTACAAATGTCGATATTTAATATTATATATATATATATATATATATATATATATATATATATATATATATATATATTTCATCTACGCATGTCAATATTCAGAATTTAATTTTGTTTTACAGATATTGATGTCCGAAAGTTTAATTTTTTTACTTTTTTCCGTTACATATATCGATTTCTAGTATAATTTCTTTTCATTTATCGATGTCGATGTCCACCAAATATATATTAAATTATATTAAAATAAAATTTTCAATTAAAATATAAAAATAAATTATTGAAAATAATTATTTTTTAAATATTTATATAAAATAACATAAAACAAAATGCATTTTCCTTTTTTAATTTCAACTTAATAAAAAGTTAAAAAATAATTATTAAATAATTTAATAATTAAAAAATTTAATATAATTCAACATATGTTAACCGGACGTTGAGACGCGGTTAACAAATTCAAAAAATGTTTTTTAAATTAAATGTTTATGTAATAACTTTTAAAATGTTTATACAAATTCATATAAAAAATATTTTATTTGTTTAAATTTTAATTCAATAAAAATTTAAAAGCTATTATTAAATATTTAAATTAACATATTTTAAAAAATTTAACCTAATTTAACATTTTTTTAAGAAATATTTTTTAAGTTTAAAATAATAAATATTAACATAAATTTTCTTAAAAAAATTATATAAATAAATATAAAGTAAAATATATATATATATATATATATATATTTTAATTTTAATTTAGTAAATATTTAAATGAAAAAGCACAACACTGTAAATTGACATATGTAACAAACAAAAATATCAGATATCGACAATCATAGAATAAAACAAGATACCAAATATTGACATTCGAAATAAAAAGAACTTAGGAGTGGGGTTAGAGAGAGAAAATATATGTTTATTTTAAATCGAGATATAGAGTGAGAAGTTAAAAAAATGTTGAGAGTGCAAAAGAAATATTTGGAGGTGCAGAGATAAGTCCTATATTTGAATCAGATTCAAATTCATTTCTTTTACAAGATATTTTTAATTTTTATAACTGATTTAGTGATAATTTTATTGATTAATTTAATGTTCTTTAAAATATATATTTAATGTAATTAATATTTAAGCACGTTACTAAAAAATATTTAACAGATCATTAAAAGTATAATTAATTATTTTAATTTATTAAATATAATTTTTTATAGGTTACTAGAATATCTACATACAAAATAATACTTTTGACTCTTATATTTTGACTTTCATCTTTTATTTCATGATGTGACTTTTAAAATGTTTCTTATGTGAGTCCATTAATTCTTTTAAAAAAATATTACTATATTAATCAATGACATATACTAAGCCATGTCAAAGAGAAAAAGATGTGAGTCAAAAAATGAGAATCATAATATTATTATCCATTTACATATGAATTTTAAATAAATACTATTATAAATATAAATATATTTTAAATAAACACAGTTTAAAATATGGATAATGATACTTTAACCCACTTTTTTGCTCAATTTTTAACCCATTACTTCAATCACCATTAGATCATCACATCACATCACTAAAAAGAATCAAAATAAATAATCTAATGGTGATTAAAATACTGAATTAAAAATAAATCAAAAAAGATGGATTAAAATATCATTTTCCTTGAAATATATCGAAGAATTATATGCATGCTACACACTTCCTTCTCATTAGATAATTATAACATACAAATATATAAATTAAGGTTGGGAAAAATAAAGTAAAAATAACTAAAATCAGCATTTTGAAGAAAAATAATAATAATCAAAAGTACAGATGCACCGCAGGAAATGGAGCAACAAGATGAGATTTTTTTTTTTTTTTCTAAAAAAGAGAGAGTCTAAAGAAAGTTTAAAAGCAAAAAGCAAGAAATAGTTTGTAGGGAAAAAATGATGTTTTATACGTATGTCTGAGTCCTCTGGATATAATTATACAATTTCCTGCATTACCTTTTGATTGTATAAAATTGAAAAAACTAATTATAAACAAATTATTAATATATATATATATATATATTTTTTTTTCATGTTTATTTTATTATTTTATCTCTTAATCTTCTTAAATTAAAATTATTATTTTCTTAAATCTTTTAAATGACCTTTTAAAATTGAACCATTTTTTACACTTTATTGTTTTTAAACTTAATCATTTTTTAATTAAAAAACTTCCTATAAAATAAATAAAACTTATTTATAATAAAATTAGAAAAAATATTTATATTTAATTTTATAATCTATACTTATATATAAATATGATACCTCTTTTTTGTGTTTATATTTTCTTTCAAATTTTACCCTTCAAATGATTTTTTTTAAAAATTTAATTATGTTTTGGATTCTCAAAAATTTTGATATCTTTCAATTAAGTATTTATTAAATTTTGTGATTGAGTCTTTAAAATTTAAAAATTTTTCAATTGAGTTTATATCTTTAAAGTTCAGATTTTGTGTTATCTATATGACGTGACAGTTATCTTGCATTATCACTATACTTAAATATGGTTACATCGTCACAAATATTTAAGCGAGGTGACGGTGTAAGATAACTACCACGTCATATGGGTAACAACAAAATCTAACATCAGAAACTCAATTAAAAAGTTTTAGAATTTTGAAGAATCAACCACAAAATTTAATAAGAACTCAACTAAAAGTTTCAAACTTTATCCGGATCTAAAACATAATTAAGTATTTTCTAAAATTAAAATCATTATTTTACAAATTTTACTTTTTATATAATTGTTTTTTATTAAATTTAATGTTTCTTTTCAGTTTAACAATTTTTTTTAAACTTAATCATTTTTAATTAAAAAAATATTTACAAAATGAATAATTTTTTTTATAACAAATTATAAAAATAGTTTATTAATTTTATATTATTATAAATTTATTATTTTTTACTGTGATCATACAAGAAAATATGTACACGTAACACATGTTCATTAATTATAATAATAATAATAATAATAATAATAATAATTTTATTATTTTTTATTATAGAAAAGTAATCACATGCATGCATTACATGTGTCTTGATGGTTTATAAAAAAAAAAGGTTTAATTATGATTATTATAAATTATTAGTTTATATATTTTTAGTAGTGTAAATTTATCACTTCAATAACTAAAACAATATATGATAATTTATTGATCTCATTACTTTAACAAAACATACCTTTATTAGTTTTTGCCTTAATATAAAGTTAAAGAAAAAAACACTTTAAAATTGTCAAGTACCGTGAGAGGGAAAGAATAATTAAGATTTTGAGAGAATCAATTCACATAAAAGAGAGTTTATTATTTTGAGTTGAATGAAAAAAAAAAAAAAAACTTATGGTTGTGTTCTGTTTGGAGGAATGATTTGAGGGAGAAAGAGGAGAGGAAAATATTAGAAGGATTAGAGTATGAAGTTGGTGTTGTTTCTTTTAAGATATTTGGAGGTAATTTTAGAATGAAGTTATTGAAAGTTTGTGACTGAATGTGACATATATATTTTTTTTAATAAATAAAAGAGTTAGACTATCAAAATGTTATTATTGTTAAAAATAATATAAAATGATATATAAATGATTTATAATTATTTTATAAAATTTATTAAATGATTGAAATTGTAAAAAAATGAATAATATAATATATTTGGTATGAAAATAAATTTAATATATAAGATGAGAAAGAATTTATTTACATGAATTTTATTTTATTTTCAATATTCATTTTAAAAGTAATAAATTTTTATTATAATCGTAATATATTTTTATTTGTGTTATTAGTTTTTAATGTGTTGTTTTCATAATAAGAAAAATGGTTAAATATGTTTTTTGTCTCTTAACTTTCAGTGAATTTTGGAATTAGTCTATTTCGAAACTTTGGATTAATTTAGTCATTTATCTTTCGAAATACATTAATTTAGTCATTTTAATCAAATTTGTTAAGTTTATTTGACATTTCAAGCACGTTTCATAATAGTTTTTTACTTAACATTAAAGCAAAAATGTGTTAAACAGTATAAACAACTCAAATACAATCCTGAAATACGTACGAAAGATCAATTAAACCTAACATTGATTAGAAGGACTATAAATCCACATATTTCGAAAGATGAAAGGCTAAATTGGTTCAAAGTTTCAAAATGGACTAATTCCAAAATTTATTAAAAATTAAGGAACCAAAAACATATTTAACCCTAAGCAAAAATTAATAAATCATGTGTAACGAAATTGAGATATAAAAGAATAATTTCGTAAATTAAAGTGTTACCTTCTAATCTCATCATGCACGAAAATATTGCATTTGAAATGAATCCCCCATCATAATTCGACATCACCTTTTATCATCCAAAAACACAAGTTAATCAACATACTTATCCTCCCTTCTTATTCTACATAACCGATAAATCCTAAAAAAAAACACGATACAAAGCAATTGCTCGTACAAGTGCAATCACTTTAAATTCAACTTATAAGATCATAAATGGTTAAAGGAGCATTTGATTAAATCAGTAACCTTAATAAATTCTTTCAACGTTAAAAATTTATTGCAACATTAAAAAAAATATTTGAAAATAAAAAATTTATTGCAGCATTAAAAAGAACTCAATTATTTACATAATTGACTTTCATTGCAATTTTCTTATACTCTTCATTTTCTTTTCTTTCTATTGTTTGGAACTGAAATCTCAAATCTGTGGTATTCAGAGTTGAGGTATATCTTCTCCCTTTACCTCTTAATATTTTTCTGGTTCCCATGTCTCATATATAGTAAAATTCGATTGTGTTTACGTATAAAGTATATAGTTCGTTGAATTTTTCTTTTAGTTTTGTGATTGCAACTTTTCGTGCAGTTGTGTGTTTCATGGAAATGCCCCCAACACACACATATAGATTTAGATTGTCATTTTTATTGCTAATTTGTGCTAGAGAAAGCTTTAATCGTTAATCTCAAATTCTAAGTTTTATAAGTGATTTTAATTGTGAAAAGTAAAAACAATTCTTCTAATATTATTTCATTTGCTTGAGTTTAAAGTAGATATGGAATGTGTATTGACTTTTTCTGAAGGTGATATATGAAAATAGTTATATTATTTTTAATTAAAAATATTAAAACAATAAATTTGAGGATCTTTTTTTCATTTTATATTGTTTTATTTTCTCATTTTTACTAAATATAATATTCAGATTCACATTTTAAACTTTTAAAAATGGGTTTGTGTGGGGTTTAATAATTTTTTAATAGACAAAATTAGTGGTTTATATATATATATATATATATATATATATATTTTTTTTTTTTTCTCTCTCTTTGTGTTTAATAATTTTTGAATAGACAAAATTAGCGGTTTATATATATTTTTTTTCTCTCTTTGTGTTTTCTTCTTGTTATTTGCTAATTATTTTTGATGCAATTTGTAACATAATTTTTTTTTATCAACAATTAGTTGTATTAGTCATTTTTTTAATAATTTAACCGAAGACTGAAAAATGTTGAGCTGTTTTGTTACAAGACAAAAAGACAGTTTAAATGAGACTTTTGTAATTTGTAACTGAAAACTAATAAATGAGCACCTACCCCCACACACTCACGCAAGACATTTTACATTTGACACTATTCTTTGATTAACTTGTATCACTACTTTTTTTTTTTTTTTTTTTTTTTATTTTTTTATA
>Ga0214542_1006428_pt1 | contig 21447 bp, 7 predicted proteins | sample CNSS1metaG_FD_160096 | JGI IMG/M metagenome (GOLD analysis project Ga0214542, IMG submission 160096) | Root nodule microbial communities from cowpea collected in UCLA plant growth center, Los Angeles, California, USA - CNSS1 | ecosystem: Host-associated > Plants > Roots > Nodule | place: USA...
AAAACCTCCATTTTCGTTCTCCAAGCTTCCATGGACGCCCCCCTTGCGGTTTTTCACGTTTTTGGCTCATTTTTACCGTTTTTATGCATATTTGACAGCACCCATTGAGGGTTTTACGTTTGGAATTTGTTTTCTTGCTTGGGTAGTTCGTTTTGTGAGTTTTATTGACTTGGAACAATACCCATTCATGGGGTTTTCGCATTTATATATGACAACACCGTTTTGCATTCCATTTAAGCTTTGAAATCTCTATTTTTGCTCTTGAATTGTGTTTTTCAGATTTCATAAAATAGGGTTCTTGATTCTGTTTTGTTATTGGAGTTTTGAAGTGTTTGATTGTTCATTTTCCATGTATAGCTAAGTTTTTCGTATTGGTTCCTTGAAGAAACTGAATTGAAACCATGAGGTTGATGTTTTGCAATGCACTCCAATTCCCAATTTCTCTTCATCCTATTCAATTTCGTAGCTTTTGAAATGGAATTTGTGATGCTTAATCGTGGGTTCATATTTTGCACAATTTCAGAATCCTTGTCATGCTTAGTGAGTTCGGGTTTTGGCCACAGTTGCTTAATCTGTGTGTGTGTGTGAAATTGAAAGAAGGATGTGTGCTATGCTTAATGGCATAATGAAACTGTGTTAATTTTCGCATAGTTGATTAATTCAGATTTCATGAGAGTAAATTGGATAAGAGACTTGATTTAGTAACCTGTGATTGGTTGATTTTCAGTGGAATCAAGGGACCAGTACGTTTTGAATTGTGTATTTAATTCAGTTTTGATTAGAATTTAGCAAACTTGTGTGAATCTGCCAAAACCCCCCTATGTTTTATTGTTGTGTTCATCTGGAAAATTCGCTTTGAATGAAAATATTGGTCGTTGGGAGACGACTTGGTTCACTTTCATGTACTGCATTTAATATGTTTTAATTTGGTGGGGTACGGCCTCTATCAACCATGCATTAAGGAATTACCTTGATAATTAAATGATCGCATGACATAAATTGTGAAACCATGAATGTGTTGAAGTGTGATTCAGGCATATGAGTATGACTGGATAGTTGACATTGTGTTATAAATTACATATTGAATGTTTGAGGTCTTTTAGGATCTATCTAAAATGCCAAAACTAGTAGCATTTGTGATACTGGTATGGCGCCTAGCGACGCGAGACGAGCTGTCAAGCGATAGAGATCCAAACAATGGCAAGGGCCATTGGAATCGCGTAGCACCTGGCGGCAGGGGTGATCCCGCAAGGCGAAATTGGACTGATAGAGGTACTGGAAGGCGCTTGTCGCTTGGCGGCGTGTGGGTTCTGCCAGGCGGTCTGGAACCAAGCAACGCTAGGAGACGGGTGTGATGCACCAAGCGGTTGTGGGTGCAAAGTTGAATCGCGTGGAGGATTCTACATAGCTTCGGAGGGAGGTCTTGATGTGATGCTTTGTTGGGGGCCCAGTTACGAGTGTAACTTGTATTTGGGTAACATGTGGCTACTCAAGATTGTAGCTTGGTGGTTTTGGAAGTCCAGTAGAATGTGCAAGATCATGGCTCGTACAAATGGGTTCCAGAAGATTTCCCTCATCGGTAATATTTGACGAGTTTGGTAGTCTTGGGATAATTACAGACTACGGTTCGTATTGAGAACTCCACTTGGTGTTACGGATTGTTGTAGTGACAAGATTATTCCCACGTGTGGACTATAGGTGGTGGCCTATAGTCGGATGGGCGAGTAAACACTCGTGGCAGCAAGGATCGATCAATGTAATCTACCTTCAACTCTTCATCTTCCTACATATCACAAAAATTCTAAAAAGAAAACTAACATACTTTTGCTCTAGCCAAGGTTCGAACTCACTACTTTTAATTTCCAAACCAACACTCCAAACCATACAAAATATCACATTTATCTTTCCATACACATGCAAAACAAAGATTACAAAAATAATTACACCCACATAACATGTCCTAAAATAAATACAGAAAAAAAAACTATAACACATCAAATGCATATGGTAGAAATCAAGCACATGACCTCTAACACATAACAAGGCTCTAACCAACTATAATACTCTTCACTTTCGTATATACTATTATTTATTAATTTAAACAATATCTCCCACACCCAGACTACCTTTATTGAAATTTTAATTATTTTCCTAGGTCTTACACATGTGACATTTCATCAACTTGGTAGGGGATATCATCTTCCACCTCATTTTACTCAATGCGACCCCTAGGCTTAGTTTATATTGCAACACACCAACCACATTTGTCGATGCTCCGAAATGCTAGATATGGGACATATAAACTTGTCTAACATTATTTTGCTAGAATGAATAGATCAAATGATCGATATCTTCAACTCATTTCAAGTTTGACAATGTTATACCTAAGATCCACTCTTTTACCACTTATAGAAGGATTAAACCATTCACAATAAATCACAACTACTCTCTTTGAAGAAGTACAAATGTTGTACACTAACTCATATATTTTGTGAATTATCCCATAAAAATCATCATAACTGCCCTTTGTAAGGCCCTTGATGTACACACCATAATTAATTGTCTTCTTTCCTTTGGACCACGCATAATATGAAATTTGTACCCATTGACAAAGTACGTATGTCATTCTTTGACGCATCTCATGAGCTAATTTTTCAAATCACTTAACTCTTGATTTTTGGGACTTAATGGTACGTTATAAACCTATGAAATTGTCACAATGAAGAGTTACACCAACTTTGATAGCAACAATTTGTTTAATTAATTGGACCATTCATACTTGATGTTAGAACTGATGAGGGAACTTTGAGTGTATTCGAGCAGAGGCAGTTCCTTCAAGTACTTCCTTAGCCACAAAGAATGAGCTGTTAGATATGAATACAATTAGTGAGTATAAAAATTTCTTGATAGGTTGTAGAGAATGAGATTAGAACATACTCAAAGTACGATTGAACTTCAACACAATTGATTAACACATGCACATGAGCAAAGTTGAATTCAACATCAGTTAACCCATGAGTCAACTCCTTGTATGCATGACGACCAACTTGTCGAAACACTGGATCTATCCAGATAGAGTGTCTTCGTCGATAGTCACATGTTTCACTTTGTCATTATGTTTCATTCCTAACATTGTTAAGCGACATATAAAGTTTTTGAAATAATGAGAACATAACTATGTTGTCTCACAAGATGCAAGTAAGTTCCACAAATTGATTCTTTCACTTTCACTTTGTTTTTTATTGAACATTTTGACTACTATGATGTATGTCGATTTATGGAAGTTGCAAATGTTGACTTAGATGCATAACAGTGAGGAGCTTTGAATTTGTTTCGGAAAAAAAACTTATTTTGTAAATGACCTTGTTTTAGAGAAAGGTTATTATAAAGTAATGTACATTTTGATTTATGGCTTTTTGAATTTTACTCTTAAATTGTTTGAATAATTAAATGAAAGTTTTTTGTTATATATATATATATATATATATATATATATATATATATATATATATATATATTTCCTCTTGAGTTATTGGATACCATTCAGCAGAAGGATACATATATAACGCACTGGAATAGTATTAATTAATTTAAATATAAGAAAAAAATAATCAGATTTATATTATTGAAATAAAATATTTGAAAATGATATAACTGAATATAATATATACCCAATTCATACATCACATGTTTTTTTTATTACATTTTAGTTAAAATACATCCATGTATAAAAGGGTTCATCGTTGTTAAAAATTAATTAACTTCTTTACTTAAAAGAATACAAGAGTTTGCTTATATATTAAGAGATTAATTGTCACAATTAAAAATGTGGATAAAATGTCTTAAATTGCACTTATATTCAATGATATGATGTTTCTTCCAATTCCCAAATTTCCACTGCGATGATATAAACAAATATAAACTAATTAAGAGAATCACAGTATTGCATAATATAACACACATCCACTGAGTTTTCTTGATTAAGAAAATAATAGATTTAACTTTTTATAAAGAAAGTTAATTTAGTGAATGTAAAGGTAGCATGTGAATTAATGTGGAGAAGAGCTCATTGTCAGAGATTTATTATCGTAGCTGCAGACATCACTAGCTATACACATTGTGCCAAACCATCTTTAATCTTTAAATAAAAACTATAAAAATAAAAAATAAAAACTACAAGTGGTCTAGTGCAACTTCTAATAATCTCACTAGTCTGTGGGAATTATTTAAAGACATTAGATTAAGGAGAAGTCAATAAAGTAGCATGGGATTAAGAAACCTAATTTATATTACTAATTTATAAGTTAGTTTAACTAACACAAAAAACATATTTATAAATATTTCAAGTATATTAATATTTTATAAACTATAAACTACTTTAACTAGATTTTAGATCGTAACTTGGTCAATTTTCATTCATTAATATTTTTTTATTAGTTTTAGTTTCTATATTATTATTATTATTATTTTGAATTATTACCTAGATCATAAGATTATCTTATTTACTAATTTTGCTTAATATAAAAATGTATTTAAGAATATTGAATAGTTGTGTTAAGTTTTTTGTTGTTGTGAAATTCAAATAAAAAAAAATTAACATTACATAATGGAAATTATAAAAAAGAAACTCAATGTGACATTAGTATGAATTTATAAATAAAATAAATTTCAACTTTTAAACCCAAATAAAAATTTTAATTTAATTAAGTCATCGAAACAATTAATTTAAATAAAACGACTTATTCAAATAAAAAAAATCTTGATTTAAAAAGTACAAATTTTATTTATATGATAAAAAATATGTAATTGTATATTTTTCTATTATTTTACAATTTATCAACTTGTTTTCTAATTAGTTTCATTAAATATTTTTTAATTCAAGAAGTTAAAATTTAAAATTTTAGAATTCATAAATCGAGTCTTATTAGCTAAAAGTCATTTGAATTACCTCTTATTTATAAAGTCTAAAACTCTTTCCTAACTTAAGAAACTAGGAGGAAAAAAAATAACCATAGTTTGGACTGAGTAGACTTGAATAGGTAGGTACCTTGAGAATAGTTTTAAAGTAATTGTGTTGTGGTTATGGATTTTGCTGTCACCTGTATCTTTGTGCATGGAATCATATTAAGAAATCAAAAACTAAACAGACATACAAACTTATATAATTAATGACTATGCTGGTGCTGAATTTGTTGACCCCAAAAACAATATCGATCCACGATATATAGAAAAGAAAATAAGTTTTACAATCTATTTTTCCCTTTTCTCTTTCCATTATATAATTTATTTTTATCCTCTGTCATTCTCTTCTTAACCCATTTTTCCTTTGTTGTAATAAAATATCCTTTTAAATGCATAAATTGAAATATTTAATTAACTAGAAAGAGAAAAAGAAAAGAGAGTGTGATAGGTAAAACCTAGAAGAGGCATGTGTGTTGGATGTAATTTTGTTGACCATTTTTTTGCGGAGTTTTGTCTGGTAACTTCTCTGATAACCTATGTGTGGTTGGAGAAAGTAGCTCAACTGCACATGGCTACCCATAGTTCAAGAAACACTTCTCTCTCTAAAATACTTCATAACAATGCCTTCTCAACTTCACCAATGCTAGTAACTGCAACATCCCCATGCTTCATTCTGCATTTAATACTGCTATGTCTTCCTACGTTCAATCACTCCACTTCATTTTTCAACTCCTGTTCTTGTCCACAATTTTTTACTTTTTTCTTTTGATTGTACAAATATATGTGTTATTCATTATTAAGAAATATATCATTTTTGTCCATCTTTCATTTATACAACGTAAGTTTATCTATTCCATTTTTACATTTTTCGTATAAGAAAAACTTAAATGTGTTTAAAAAAAAAAAGAAAATTTGTCTACAAAATTGTCTACTAAATTACCACCTAATATGTATAAATAAGAATAATGATAATTTGCCTATTAAATTTTGATAATTCTTTTTATAATATAACGTGTCATATTTAAGTTATTTTGAAAGATTGAGTACAAATAAAATTAAAAAATAAAAAATCATTTAAAATTCATATCTAAAATTGAAAAAAAATTGTCAAAATTTAATAATCACCGAATATTTTTCTATAAATAATAAATAATGAAGTCTAATAGTTTTACATGAAAATCGAATTTAAAAGTAATTTAAAAATAATTAATTATACTTTTTGGCATAAAGATAGGTTGTGTTGTGATGAATATATGCACAGAATATTTTATCATCGAATAATAGGTAACGTATTACATCGTTTGACTTTATTCCAGAGAATAAATCCATATGGTATGAATATTTTTTAATCCTATTTAAAATAATCGTATGGCGCAAGCTCCAAGGCTTTGTTTTTCAGTTAATCTTTATAGTTTCTTCCTTCCTTCGTTCTCTTTGACCATGTATATTCATTGTTCAAGTTCCAGACAGAAGAAAAGATTTAAATAGAAAGATTCGTTAATTTATTTATTAATTAGTATGAAATTTAAATGAATTTGTAGTAGTAACATGCCATGTTGACGACACAGCAAAATCAAAACCATGAAAATCAACATCTCAAGATATTACCGATGAATATGTTCGAAGATTAACGAAACTAACGATAAGATAACTGATATCATTTACGAACAAAGCTCATAGACATTAGAATTTAGATCCCTACAATACCCATCGTTATCATTGGAAAGAGGGTTTGAGAAAGAAAAAAAAGAAAAGTGAAGAGATTGATTGTGGCGGTTAATGGGAGTTCCCAGATTGTAGATGAAGAACGGGGCATGAAGAAGTTGTTCTTGGAGTTCCCACGAACCTGGAAGAGAAAGCGTAGAACTTGTAGTAATCTTCATCCATTAAGCTGCCACATCCAGTGGAATCAAAGTTCAAGGAATAGCTCAACGGATCGTAGCGGCATTGGAACGAACCTTGTCGACTCGCACTTCTCGGTCGCAGTGTGCGCCCTCGCCTCTTCAGTTTCCTCATCAGTTTCGTCACCAAACAACAACAGTGGCATGCCGAAACCATGGATTTCGCTGCCACAGTGGTGGTGGTGGTGGTGGTGGCGGCGGCGCTGGTGGAGGTGCCAGATTCATTCTGCATCTTCATGCTGCTGTTCTTTTCAGAGCTTAAAGGCCACATTTTCTGTGTCATATAAACTTGTATATATCTGAATGTTCAATGTTCTTGTTGTTGATGATGGTGAATGATAGAGTGAAGTAAGTGAGTGATTTCAACTTGGATGAAAATGAGACCGGTGTGGATTCTGCATTAATGTGAATCATATATCATTCTCTTATAGGACCATTCTTTCACTGTTGGAACAACCTTTATAATATATATATATATATATATATATATATATATATATATATATATATATATATATATATATATGTACAGTACCATCACATGACCTTATATAATAACACTGGAGAAACTTGATTTGCGTTTGAAAATTTTTATAAAAGTGTGGAAAAGAGATATATGATTAATGTGTGATAGAAAGAGGTATAAAAAAGAAATTATGAATATGAATAATTGTGAAATAAAATAAAGAAAAGTAGTAAAGGGAAGAATAATAGGAATATGACTGCAATATACATCAGCCACGTGATGAGTATAATTTGATTAGATTCAGTTATGTATGGATGGAAATGTAGTATTTGATTTTTGCATAAGAAAAATGATTACATCTGATTTGATGACAAATAATAATGAGGCAAGGTGATGGACTGATGGCAGAGCAAAAGCAGTAGTATATGTCATGCATCAATACTTTTGTTTTGTTTTTTCCAGTTTTCTTTGTACCTCTCTGCAGCTAAATATATATACAATATCTTCTGCTTTTCTTTTTTCTTTTCTTTTTTACTTTTTTTTAATCTACAATTTTTAAATGATTTTACAGTACAAAGTTATTAAATTGCCAATTTTAAATAATTTTAATAATGCTTTGAAAATATTGTGTGCGTAAAGCTTGGATTATCTCTTCACAGCTCTGCAATTTTTCTCCAAGCTTTGTTATTTTGTTCACTTTCACACCCAAAGATTCAAAATAAGTAATTTTTGGTCTTTGTAATTTTTATCAGTGGAGTACTTTTAAACTAATATAATATAATCTTAGGTTTAATAAAAATGAATTTTTAAATTATAGAAATAAAAAATGAATTATAGCACAGTAGCAAGTGGCACGTGGGTGAGTGAGTGTAGAGTAGAGAGAAATAGTAGTTTAAGTGGAGTGCCTCGTTAATGCAAAAGTATTAGTGGGTCCCACTCTTCACCTTAACTATCACTTCAACCTTTTTCATACAAAACTATTCTTACAGTGGCTTTTCAGTGTTCCATAGATTCAGTTTTGGTAGTCTTAATTAATTAATTTATTTATTTACGCTTTATTTTGTTAATGGAAGGGTCAAGCTTTGACAAGGCCACTCTTTTATGATCACTGCATCATTCTCGCATGTGCAGCCAAAAAGTTAATGATGTTAATCATTTCATCATATGTTTTTTCAAATGCTAAATTATCCTACGTATCTATAAATCACATATTTCAACACTATTACACACAATAAATAATACATCTTCTTTACACTCTAATTAAATTATCAACAACTTGTTTTCATATCAAATAAATATTAAAGAGAACACTTTGCAGGTTCTCCGAACAACATTTTACAATTTTCTAACATTTTTTTAATTTTTTTTCTAAGTTAGAAGATTTATTTTTTTTATAAAAATACATTATAAAATTAACATTTGTTTTATAATTCAATATATACGACCCTTCTCTTCACTCAACAAATTCTTTTTAGTGATAAATTAAAGTTTCCAAATTTATATAAAATAAGTTTGAAGTGGAAAAATATGTTCATGTTTGTGATCTTAAAATGATTTTAAGAATGGACATATTTCGTTTTCATTATTCCATTCCTTCCTTAGATGAATAATTTTGATAATTTTCATAAATTATTTTGAGAATTTCAAAAGTTCTTATATTTGATTGTACTTTTAAGTATCAAATAAGTCCAATTTTATTTTATGGTAATATATAATCTTAAATCGATGCTTATATTTATGACAACACGACTAACATATTCTTTTGAATTTGAAAGTTATTCATTTGATGATTTAACATACTTAATAGTTACTATAAATAATTATTATGAAGTGTTTTGTAAACCAATTTAAACTATCTTAAATTATCAAATTAAGAGTATAAGCATGACATCTTACTTGAAAAAAACTTCCATCACATTATAAATCTCTTTGAACACAGAGGTAACTTTTTAAAATATCTTGTAAGGTATTGTTAGCATAAGCATTAACAAAGCTAATGGAGAAAATTTTCTTGCCAATGCCCTATTGCTTTAGGCGATCAAATACAATACTTTTTCGTTTAACATCCTTGTGTGGTAATTTCTGTTGGAAATATTTAACATAATTTAAAAAAAAAATTATCTTAGTGTAACATTCCAATTTTAGCATATTGCTTTAGGCGATCAAATACAATACTTTTTCGTTTAACATCCTTGTGTGGTAATTTCTGTTGGAAATATTTAACATAATTTAAAAAAAAAATTATCTTAGTGTAACATTCCAATTTTAGCAACTTAAAATAGGGTGTTTCATCATAGTGTTCAAAACAGATACTCTAGTATACAAAATATGATAATACAGTCTTATAGATGATAGGACTATAAAAATATATCATTTATACACTTAAATTAAACTAATAATCTCTATACATAAATTGACTCATGCTAAAGTTCTCACTGAAACCTTCTATCAACCTAAAAGATGACTCCTCATCTTTTAGAGGTGCCCTCAGAAACTGCAACCACATCTGCTCCCATCGAATAGGTGATCATCGTAAAAGAACAACAAACAACACAAGATAAAAACATAGAATAAGGGTAAGCTAATGTGCAAAAGAGATATTCATACATATATATTAGACAAGCAGTTGACACTAAACTCAATTATCCGGATCATGAGCTTGATATAAAATTCTAAGGAAGTCCGCACCTGTGATGGTTTCTAAACTCTACAGAGTTTTAGAGAAAATGGGTTATCACCCAGCCACTCACAAGGTTAATCTCATTATGCCTTAGGCCCAATACGCCTGAAGACTAGGATCTTCTACCACTCTCACCACATAATTCATTATACTCTATATGAGTGTGAACGATTATCAGAATTCATAATACTTTCCTATCTAGAGATCTCATATACACTAAAAACACCATCACCAAGAATTTCCCTTGAAACTTTTTAAACATCACCACTACACGTGTTCACACATCAATCCATATCATCTACCAATCACTCATAGAAAATTTCAAAACTTCCAAATTTAAAGAAACCAATATCTTGCTGGGCTAAAAGTACATTTTTGCCCACCGATACACTACTCGCCCAACGAGTTTATCATTGGAGCTCTAGGGAAGGTTTTCCCAAATATTCGCCCAGCGAATATTTCCTTACCCAACGAGTTAAAAGTTAGTGAACCCCTAACTTGAAACTCATCCAATGAGTAAATGCTTGCCCTGCAGGTTTGCATAACTCTACAAAATCAGATTTCTGCATAATTCTACAGTTCTAAGGGCATTTCTAAATTTTTCTTGGACCTTCACAGATACCAAGCACAAATCATAATCAAGTTTACCCCAAACATTCTTACCAATTGACCTTAATTACAATCTTAAACAACAACATTTCCAAATAACATCATTTAGAACTTAGATTCCTTAGCTTTCCCACATCACATACTATTTAACAACTCAGATACCAAAATCAATCACAGCACAACTACAAGATTTATTATTCTATCATGTTTATATAAATTAAAATAGTGAAATTAGCTTCCCTTACATGTTATCCTACTTAAACTGTTTTATAAACGTTAAACATCTCTAACTCCACAGATGTTCTATCTATACATAGAAACATCACAAGAATGGTCAAGACATACCTTATGATCATTGATCAGTAGAGACTCATACTAATGATTAAAACGTCACATGCAAGCAGAAGAGAGATCACATGCAACAAAAAGAGAAATAAACCAAAAAGAGGGTGAAAACCCAACTTACGTGAATGGAGAAACTGATCGATCCAACTTGAAGAGTTCGCCAAGAGGATCAATCTTGCGGTCTCAGTTCTTCAATCAAACAAACAAAGCGACAGAACTCCTAAGGAGAAGTCAGAGAACTTTAGAAAAATGGTTTCTAGAGAGATTGTGTGTTTAAAAATAATGAAACTCATTATAACAATTCTATTTATACTAAAACCTATTAATATTAAAATAATCGAGTCTCACTATTTTTAAATCACTACCACTCTTAAAATACCATTTTCTGGGTTTTACACTTACTGTTACTAATGTTTTTATAAACTATTAATTTTATGGGTAAATACTATTTAGGGATGAATGATTTTTAATTTTATATCGAATTACTATCATATTTATTATAATTTACTCCTATTTACTCCTTTATACCTATAAACACCACTATACACAACAAACACACCAGTTCATAAAAAGTGTTTTTAAGTTTTTTTCTCTATATCATCTTTTAAAACATTGATGTTCATAATGTTTAGAGATCTTTCGATACAATAGATCAATCTGATGAGTTACTGTATCTTGGGAGAGAAGCGCATAATATTTTGTTCTTCTTGTTGTAGTGGGGACATTCTCTATCTAAGGATAACACTTTGCGTGCCTCAACTCAGGCTGGCTATTTCTACTTCTTTCCCTCCATTTACTTTTATCTTGTATTGTTACTTATTTTTTGTTATAAAAATTGTTGGGTATGATCAATATTCTTTTATCCATATATCTGTCTTATTATTATTATTATTATTATTATTATTATTATTATTGTGGTTGTTGTTATTATTATTATTGTTGTTGTTGTTATTTACCTTTTTTATTAATTTTATAACATTCTTAGAGAGAAAGGTCTATTAAATTTGTTTTCATTGTTCCTTATATTGAAAAAGTCAGAGATAATATGAGTTATGGAAGAAAAGAGAACCATGTTTGAAATATTTTAAAGTGTGTGGGTGTCTTTCAAAAGATAATATATCTCTTAATAAGAAAAAAAATTCCCGATTTTTTATCTTGAAGTTAGTGAAATTTCTTACAATACTATTATGAAATCTATAAATGTTTCCTTTAAAGGATAAATTGACTAAAATTATTTATGATACCTCTAGTAATATTTTTTCATTTAGTGATAATATTATTTGTGATTGTGATCTAGTTATGGCATTCAATATATTAAATTTCTTGAGATTATTGAAGGATATATTAATGCAAATTGGATTTTGATTTTGGTGACACTAAATCAACTATTGGGTATTTTTTACTTTGGGTGGATATGTAGTATCATGGAAATATGCTAAGCAAATGGTTGTTTCATGATCTACCATGGAAGCTAAGATTATTTCTCTAGATATTGCTATTGCTGAGGCAAATTTTTTTCTTTAAATTTGCTATATGATTTACCATTAGTAAATAAGCATATCCTATTATAATGCATTGTGACACTCAAGTTGCTATATTTAAAGACTCTAACAAAAATTTCAATGAAGAAGAAGGCATGCGTGAGTGAGACATAAATTTATTAGAAACGTAATTACTCATGGTATTATTTTTCTTGACTTTTAGTCAGAAAAAATATTGTGGATCTACTTACCAAAGGGTTGATGCATCAACAAATACTCAAGTCATTGAGGGGAATGAGACTAAAGCTTATAAATTAGTTGCAACAATGAACACCCATCTCCACATGAATGGAAATCCCATGGAATGGAGTTCAATGGGTAATAACGAAATGGTGAACTAAAGTACACCAACTTATTTGATTAAATTTTATATCTCATTCCTATAGCGAGGTGTACTATAAATTGTGACAATAATAAGGTGGAGGTATTTGCATTATTATGCTTACTTTTTAAAATATATTTTAATATACCTAATAACAATTATTGTAGGAGTGTGAGTCATAAATTATCCCTTTGGTGGTTTATCTAATAAGTGTTATGGTGGGGACACCATTATGAGACAAGTCTTTGAATGACACTCATGAAACAAGATACATGTAAAAAGGTCATAACATGCAACCATTGATTAGAACCTAAAAGGAATACTAATATTGTATGTGTTATTTACTAAAACCCAATTATAGCAGATGTAGCTATTAAGTATTTGCATTTTTTCAAGTGGAAGTTTATAAGCACTAGGTGTAAGTGATGAGTATATATTTATGCCTTCTTTTAATGTTTAATTTTGATTTTTTAATTAAATTTTATTCTTAAAAGGTTAATTTAATTGGGATATCTGATAATCAAGCTATTTGAGCTTGTGAGATAAAAATATCTTAAAAAAGTGTTTTTTTAGTTGCATAAATTATGTTTGGATATTCTAATGTTTGTTCATGCATATGAAGTTAAGACTAAGCTCATTTAAGGTGTGAAAATAATTTGATTAAAGTTACAAAACACCTTCAAATAAAGCTAAGCTAAAATCAGCAAGTTTCAAAAAAATTACTTATGCACCCTTTGTATTACTCATATACTCCTATTTTTCAAATGGGCCACCCAAAAACCTATTATGCACCCTCTAATACATTTATTTTCACCCCTCTTACCACTCACTAAATCAGCTTAACCAGATCATGCCATGTGGCAATTCACCCCTTTCAAATATGTCCAACCACATGTTAACACGTGATAACATCCTAACTCACAAATTAGACCAATCAAGTGCTACCATGTCATCATCTTCAACCTTCCATCCTTCCCCACAGCCAAAAACCCTAGGCGGATTCTAAAACTACACCATTGACGTCTAGCCACTAGCAGCCACGCCAATGTCGCCAGAGCAATGCCAAAATCTGCAGTTCATCGCGAGCAATGCCAGATAGAATCTACAGTTCATCGCGAGCAACTAATCTACAACAAAACATGAAACAACACCACATATGCCGAAATCACGCCACTTCACACAATCCACCACACAACCTGCACACATTTGGTTGGAGAAGGCATGAACCACGCCTCCAACCATCGCGACACACCACCATCGAGAGGGGCTAATATGCAAATATTGTTACATTTGGATTTATCTGTAAATTTGGACTACAAGATTGCAAATAGTGATTTGGAAAATTAATGCAAAATTTGTTGGTGATAATTTATCATATATTTGTAAGTAAATAACTTATTTAATTACATAAGAAATTATCAACCAATTATATTTGTCAAATAGTTTTGAAACTGCTATACCTTTCCAAATATTTTTAGATATTCATAACCACTATAAAGATAAATGATATTTGTGATTATTTTAAAAGATATTTAACAAAAAAGCCAAATTCAAGTCCAATGAAGTCCTATATAAAGAGACCAAAAGGAAGCAAAAAAGAAAGTTCTGAACATAAAAGTTTAAGAACCCTTTAGGGGGCCTAATTTCATCCTCTCTCTCCATCCTCTCATCTTTTATTTTGATGTTAGTTTGATTCCATGGAAGACTAAGTTTCAAGGGCTGGTTCCATTGTAATTTCGTTATGCATTTTGAGGTTTAGAATGAAATAATTGGTTTATTCTTTTTATTATTGTTGTGATTTATATTTTTGTCTTTTATCTCTTAATTAAGTAAAAGTAATGATTCTTAAATTGTAGCAAGTTAGCATTATGTTAATCTACATGCATGTTGATCAAATGAGTCTAAGGATTTTTAATTTTAATTGAGAATATATTTTGATTAAAGTTAGAAAATTTCATGTGGTTAAATGAGTTTTTGCCGATAATTAAGAATGTACTTTGTAAAACATGCATTTTATACTAGGGTCATGAGCCTTACTTGTTGGACTTTGGTTTAGTTGGCTTAATTACCTACTAATCATAATGAGTCACTTAACCTAATTTTACCTCATCTGGGATGATTATATTGACTTGGCAAAGCAGTCTATCCGAGTACATGTCATCCTACAAGGTCAACATGTACTCGACCAGGTCGTGCATAAGGTGGGTTCCACAAGTATGTGATCTCAGTAGCTTCCCAAACTGTATACTCTAGGAGTACCTTAGCTAGATAGTTCCATCAATCCCTAGGACGTGTAATGTGGGGATATCCTATTTGTGTACAACACATTACCCATGTACCTAAACTTGCCCAAAAATTTCATTTCATATTAATTGATACATACTCAAGATGCTCTTGACTAATACTCCTTGAGTGACTCAACCATTTCTTATTTCAAATACTTGCACAAGCACAATATTTCTAATTTTCTTTCTTTAATTTTTAAATAGTCAAAACAAAAGAAAAGGAAATGATATGCTCTAATCTCGTACAATTTTCATACTAAATATTCTGCGTCGAATTTTACTTAAATATTCTAGAAAAATAAATTTTATTTTAAAAGCATCATTTAAAAAAAATTCAAATAATCAATTCAAAATAAATTTTAAATTTAAAAAAAAAAATATTCAATAATAATAAGTCTGATTATATAATATTTTAAAATAATTTTCATAAAAATGTCATTTTTAAATACACTAAAAAAAATCTAAAATAATGACTAATTTTAGTGACTAAAAATAATTAATTACTGTGTAATTGTCCTTTGATATATATAGTAAAGTTTTTATTTTTTGACATGTTTTAAATTATAAAACATAATCATATTATGAAATAACAAGTGTTTGATGTATAATTATCTTAAAATCTTAACTTATTGATCAATTACGATCTTATACATGCGTCAGTATAAGATGAAGCATTTCTATTAAGCTTTAGCAAATAAAATATAATCTTGTAACATCCCAACAAGTTCCAACAAATCATACAGATATTTTATATTCTCATATCACTCATTCTTTATAGTGAAGAGTGACAACCACCAAAAGAAAATTATTTATTAAATAAAAATTAAAAATTAAATCATAATTTTGAATATCCATCTTTTTCTGATATAGAAATTGATCTTATAAGCAAAATGTTAACATTATAGTCATATTCGGTCAAAATAGTCTACCTGGAAAAAAATTAGGGTTTTTTTTTTCAACAAAAAGATATAAAAAATAAATACGTCATAATTATAATATAAGTAAAAATCATATACTATATATATCTATAACAAATTAATCTCTACATTCTAGCTGAAAATTAAAAAACCAGATTAAAAAAGCAAGAGTATGATTGCAAGGAAAAATAAAGACTTTATTATTGTTACAATGTTAAGTGTTGCAGACACAAAAATGTATTACTTCTTTTAGATAAAGATCAAAATTAAATTTTATAGCTTAACAAAAATTGAATTACCGTTTTAAAAGAACAAGAAACTCCTAATTATTATACAATAACAAATTAGAAATTTTATTCAAAATTAACCTACAAAAAGAGTCCAAATCATACAAAAGATCATAAAATAACAAAATAAAAAATGGGCCGGGTCTTGATCAAAGCAGCCGAAAGGAGCAGGTTGCACAAAATGTTTAGAAACACTTATTTAATGAGAAATTTGGATTGTCTATGGAATATCTTTTTTTTTCTATTTTACTGCGTCTTTAAAATATAGAGATAGACATTGATTTTGAAAATTTAAAATATATTAAAAAAGATTTAATATACCAACATTTATGTATTTTTTAGAAGAAAAAACTCAACAAAAAATCAACACCGGATAAAATGAGCTATTGATTTATGCAATTACAAAATAATTGCAGGCAAATTGCCCATAAATATTTGACATATTGTACTTTTAATATAATAGAAAATTACAATTTTATAACAAAAACTATACTCTATATTTGATGTAAGCCCCTTTTTCTGTTCCTAAGGGTTGGGCCTGGCCTTTTCGTAGGCCCAAGGTCAGTCCCTCTGTAGGACCCTAATACCCTGCCAAACCTTCACACTTCCCATTTGTCTCAATTTCAGAAAGCAGTTCCCCTCCCTTAAACACCTTTGTCTCCAAAAAGGGCTCTGCTAGGGCATAAGTCCTTTTCCTTACCAACTAGCTCAAATATGCTCCGTACTCTTGGGTAAGTTGAACCTTAAGGTTTTGGATCTGTTTTCCTCTTCTTTTCATAGTTTAAGTGTGTTGATCTGGTTAGGGTTTAGTCTCATACCTTGGTTTGCCTTCGCTCTATGTTTCAACTCACTGCTCTAGCCTTGGAGTTGAGGTACTCCTTAGTTGCGGGTCTGTTGCATTTGTTAGCATCTAAGCAAGGTAAGGGAAGCTAGTTTTCTTTGTCTTTCGTTGTAGGTGCTTGTTTTTCCTTCTGTTGTTGCATAAAATGAGTTGGAAAATGTTTGTGCTTGTGTGAGATCAAAAGTAAGATGATTGGTTTGATTGTTTCTGGGTTGCATGCGTAGAACAGTGGGGGAGAACTGGTATTCTCGCCCAAGCAAGCTCGTCTCGCCTAGGCGAGAATAGCAGAAGCTCGCCCAAGATTCTGCCTCGAGCGCTCGCCCAGGCAGCCAGTTCACGTTTTGAGCGACACCCTGTCTCGCTCAGGCAAGAAGGCCTCGCCTAAGCGAGAGCTTGTGAAATCTCCCAGGGGCCACTGTTGTAGTCTCGCCTAAGTGAGAGCCCACAACTTGAGCGAGGCAAGCTTCCTCGCCTGAGCGAGGCTAGTGCGTGGTGCGTGTTGTCACTGTTTTCTGGACTGCTTGGATGATTTGTTACATGTCTTGTTTAGATTATTCTTCCTAACTAAGATGTATGTGAGTATGCTTGGGTGTTTGAATTTTATGAACGAAATTGGCATGCTTGGTATGAGATTGATCATGGAATTGTGGAGTTGTGATATTTTAACATGAGAAGTGGATGAATGAAATAAATGAGGTGGGAATTGTATGAGAAACATGATTCAGATTGTGAGATAGGCGTAATTCCATGAGTCTCGTGGGGAGATCTCATGGTGGTGTGTAGTGTATATATTAAGATAAGGATTCATGTAAGGATCGCATGCCGAAACTCTAAAGGGTCAGTGAGTCTCATGTAGAGCAAACTGACCCAAGTGGTGAGAGTAGCGGGAGGCCCTAGTCTCTGGCAGGATAATGACCTTAGACGCTTTAAGGCTAACCTTGTGTGTGGTAGGGTGAAACCCATTGGCAATGGCTCTGTAGAGCAGTAGAGGCCACCACAAGTGCACGCGTCCAGTGAATCCGATCCTAGTATATGTATCCAGATAATTGAGTCATAGTGTCTTGCTTGGTTGCTATTACATGAATTGATGCCACTTTGATGTATGCCTGAGAACTGTTTTAAGTACTTGTTTGCTATAATATGTTAAATTCATCTTTCACTAGCTTACCCTTTCATCTTTTGTTTATGTTCTTGTCTCGCTTTCTCTTTTGCAATGATCACCTTGTTGGTGGGAGCAGATGGAGGAAATGTTGAAGGAAGATCTGACGGTGGCAGTGGTGGAGTTTAGATGGCTTGTTGTGTGTGGCTCTTAGGAGCAGTTTTAGGACTCTATTGCCTTTGTAATCCCTTGTTGTACGAACCGTCTCTTTTACAAAACAGTTAACTCTTAGATTCATGTTTGCTTATGGCATGGTGAAATGCCTAAGTTCCTATCTAAATACATTTGATGGATGACTGTAATTGTGGATCCCGTTAAGTGTACCATTCATCTCGTGTGCTCCTTATTTTAACTGTTGTGATGTTTTATTTATTATTCTATTTAAATGGGATGTCACATTTGACATATTTTACTTTTAATATAATAAAAAAACGATAATTTTATAATAAATATTGTATTATATTTTTTATTTTGTAAATTAAAAATTCTTAATAAATCTGTTTTCATATTAAACTTAATTTTTTTAACAAATATGTGATAATTATTAAATAGTATATACATATTCATATCTCAACCACCAACAAAATTCAAACAAAACTTACAAAATTAAAAATTTTGTACTAGGATTATAACTTTTTTTTTCTATCATACTAAAAACAAAAACAATTATCTACTCGATCTTATTTAATATGCAGAAACCACACTACACCAGAACGTTGGCTTTCAGTTTTAACTTTATGTGACGATAGCCATGGAGAAAACTTAGATTCCAAACAACAAAAGTTTTGTTCTACTTGTGTCCTCCTTGCTTTAAAAAGCATCACCAATGTATTTGGAAAAAGTTTTGTAAACTCTACCAAACATTCCCATAATTTGCAGGTTGTTTATTTCATCTTACCTAACCTCTGAAGTGGGAACTGTTAACTGAAACCACTAGTAGAGAAAATAAAGAAAATTTCAAATGATATTTGCTGGTTAGATGTAATTTACTTTAAACATTCATGTTTCCTATCTATTAGGTTGTATGAAATGGAAGAAGAATAAACCACCAAGTTTTAACAGAAAAATGAGTTGAAAATCAAGTTAGCCATCTGGGACCAAAAGTTTCAAATCTTAAGAGATAATTGCCAAAAAAATCATTCTTCTAAGTCAATTCCTCCGAACTGAAACATTGATTACCATAAGCAAAGTGTTGTTGTTCTTATGCTACCCTTAGCTCAACTTCGCAAACAAAAAAATGGCAATCACAGAAAAACAGGAGCTATTTACTATACATAGAAAATTTGACCAACGTTTAAGAGACTCTCATGAGGAACATTGAAGATCACACTATTTTCCCTGCATATCTTCCTAAGAAATGCATATATATAATCAACAGCTATTTTCTTGTAGAACCTTGATTCTCTCCTTGCCCTCACAACTGTGTTTCCGAGAATGTGAACCACCCCAGCATCTCTGCAGCTATTCAAAAACTCAAGTTCATCTACTTCGGTCTGGTTGCTTGTTTGACCAGAAGACCTGACAGTAATATTCATGTGATGGGGTGATCTAACTGGTACTATTGAATCTACTGAGGACATTGTTAAATCCATGTTGGAAGAAACTGTGCTTCCATTGTTATGCAAAAGGCCATCTCTTGGATGTTCTATTTGCTGTCCATACAAACTGTATTCATCTGAATCTGAACATCCTTCCATCATAGACTCGAGCCGAACGAATGTGAACAGATTATCAAAGAGTTTTCTCTCAAAATCATCATCTTTCTTATGCAGGTCTTTGTAGCCATACCGTGCCACACATCGAAAGATGTGGAAATTCTTCGGTCCAATTCTCTTGACAAGGAATCTCTCTTCTTCAGGCACTGTGTAGACAGGAAGGTACTTCACACATACAAAAACAACAACAGAATGAATGGCTGGAAGGTTTGTAATGAAATGAGAAAAAATGTGGGGCACTCCACTTGCAAGTTCTGTGTAGACCAATCCAATTCCAGGAACACGGACAAGTCCTAAACTTGGGCCAAGACCCAGAATCCATGCCATTGAGACCTTACTATGCATTTCAAACTCATAGCGTTTCACAGTGCCGTAATGCCAAACAGACATAATAACCAGAAATGCTCCAGCAATTGCAAGTGGAACCCACCCACCCTGATCAACTTTGAAGAGGACTGAGGAGAAGTAGGTGCATTCCACAATCAATGATAAACTAGTGAAGATGAGGACAAGAATCCAGTGGCAGCGCCACACTAGTATCATGATTAAAATCATAAGGAATGTTGTAACTAGCATTACTATCACAACTGCAGTACCTGTTATGAAACGAAAAATATACAAGTGAGTTCCTAGCATTACAGAGTTTAACTAGCATGCTGGAAGAAAGGCTGTAATGACACTGTAAGACAGAAGTATTAAACATGTCCAAGAGCATTACAAAGTTTCCTAAACTGGGTTGTTTTGGAATACAAAAAGTAGAGAAAGAATGTTACGGGACTATTTTGAAAAATTTACTCAAACATTATGATCTGTGAAGAGATCATATTGGTTTACAGGAAAATATTTGGTTGCATAAATTCTCTCGACATTGAAATACGGGTATCACCTTCCCACATAAACAGCTCTAATTTAACCTTACACATTCATGGTTAGATCTTATGGTAAAGATTTAGCTCCTATATTCATATATGAGTACCTCTCGATCCTCTGTCTCTCTATGTGTGCCCAATTGTTTTGAGTTAACAGAGATTGAGAAATTTTCCTACATTTTTTGTTATTTTTAACTGCTGTATTTTGCTTATATAGTTTTAGAGAACTTCTAATCCCCTTTTATCTGCTCTTGTCTAGATTTTCTTTTACTACTTAATAGAATTGACCAGACTTCTCTTGGAGTGTGGTTGGACAGGTTCGATTACTAGTATGTATCCTAATCCATGCATTATACAATACAAACACACAAACAGACAATGCGTGATATTGAATTCGGTTTGTTAGATATAGTTTGATATCATTAAGATATTGTTAGATATTGATAACCACAATATCAAACAATATCTTCTATTTAATCTTTTTATTTTCAGTTACTCTTTTTACTTGTACCTCTCTCTATTATAAATAGATTACCCTATGTGTGGTT
>Ga0214542_1006440_pt1 | contig 21415 bp, 9 predicted proteins | sample CNSS1metaG_FD_160096 | JGI IMG/M metagenome (GOLD analysis project Ga0214542, IMG submission 160096) | Root nodule microbial communities from cowpea collected in UCLA plant growth center, Los Angeles, California, USA - CNSS1 | ecosystem: Host-associated > Plants > Roots > Nodule | place: USA...
ATATATATATATATATATATATATATATATATATATATATATATATATATATATATATATATATATATATATATATATTCCCATACACGCGTATCATAAATAATGCACGTAAATGACAGGCTATTTTCTTTAGTAGAGTTTGTATACGCGTATTTGAGTTGGGTTCATTTCTTCCACAATATAAACATGCTTTCATTTCCTCATAATTGTTTCAAGCTTTTTTTTCTTTTATTTATTTGATTTTAACATGTCTTGCATGCTAAGGTGCTAAACCGACAAATTTAAGAAAATGATAAAATATGTTAAAAATGTGCAGTGGAATGATTAGCTTTGGGATAAAAACAAAACGACGATAAATTAGGTTGTTAATAAAAATTGTACTCTTAAAATTTTTCTCTTTTTATATTAAAGTTCAATTAAAATTCTTTCTTTTATTATAATAAACACAATATAATAAGAGAATAGGAAAGAGAAAATTGCACAAAATATTTATACTGGTTTAGATCAAAAGACCATATGTCCATTTGTTAGTTTCTACAAAATGAGATTAACTCAATCACTAAAATAAACCAAACTTATAATAAATGATAAGAAAGATTAGGTTTAGAAAACACCTCTCTTGAATCACACAAGAGATGAAGACACACTGCCCTTGAAATCCACGAGGGATGAAAACACCTTCTTTGAATCACACAAGAAATGAACACCTCCTTTGAATCATACAAAGGATAACTGACTTCTCATAACAACAGCGACAACACTCAATCACTCAAGATCCCACTTGATGAAAGTTATCGCTCTACCCACACTAGCTTTTTCAAAGTCTTCCCACAATGAGTTCTCAAGTATTCATAGTTCTATAACTTCTGTATTTTGAAATGAAAGCCTACCACTTTATTTATAGAAGCCTATTTAGAAATTAGGTTAAGAATATGAAAAGTTAAGTCGCAACTACAATAGATAATCGAGTGATAATCGATTATCACATAAACTTTTTTTAAAACATTTTTCTCGTTGTGATAATCTATTATCAGCCAGGATAATCGATTATCAGCAATGATAATCGATTATCACAGAGACTTTTCCCAAAATTCAGCTTTAACTAAGATAATCGATTATCTTAATGATAATCGATTATCACTAAGAATAATTGATTATTCTAGTAAGTTTTGTAAATAAATAATATTCTCTTGGTGCTCTACTGCTTGGGTTTTGCATTTTTGACTCTTGACATACTAATTTGACTATTTTAAATAACATACACATATTACAAGACCTAAACAACTAAACCCCTAAGTCTTCAATGTATCTCTTGAATCAAAACATTCTCTTAAGTCTTCAACATTTTTCCATACCTCATCATTTAGTCTTCCATACTTCTTCATAAGTCATCATCATTATCATCAAAACTCCTTATTGAAGGAAGATGTCAATCTTATTCTTTTTGTCAACAATCTCCCCCTTTTTTATGATGATAAAAAATCGTTGAAGACTTGTAATATGTCCCGTTCTTAATAAACAACTTCAGAGAAAAGAGTAGTTAATCCAAATAAAAGATAAATAATTTTTCTCTCTTTTTTTTAAACATAAGGTATTACAAGACATCAATAAACACATTTCTTCCCCTTAAAGAGGTACCGGTTATCACAAGATATTAAGACAAATATATCTCCCCCTTTTTGATCATAATCAAAAATGAATTCTTTAGACAACTCCCCCCAAATCAGATAACTTAAGTTCCCCTTAAAAAAATTGTTTAAGATATAAAACTCCTCCTACATGTAATATTTCCCCTTTTTGATAAACACAAACATTTCAAGAACAAATACTCCTCCTTAATCAAAGACTCCCCCTAAATGAAAGAGAGACTCTAAAGATTAAAAAATATGGGTTTAAAGAAGGAAATGTTATATTAACAAAATGAGTACTAATTTGCATTTATGAAGTACCTAGTTATTGCTCATAGTCTAAATTTTTGAAAAGCTCGCTTAAATGGTAGAAACATTTGATAATATGTGTCATACTATGCAAGATAATATATTACCAGCTTAAGATAATCGATTATTACCTGAGATAATCAATTATCCCAATGGAGTTTTTCGGAAAACACTAAAATTAAAGATTTTTACCACTTTTACACATATCTAATATTCCCAAACCCCTTATAAAATCATAAAACTTACCAGGATACCAAAAGTTTGATGAATATATTTGAACATCCAAAGAGACTTTCTTGATTTTGAAATAACCTGCGAGGCAAAAAACAATAACATTTTGGTCCCCAATAAACTTATTTGGGTCATTTGAGGTTAGAGACAAGTTACTTTATAATAGGAATCCAAACATATCTTTCATTAGGAACATCAAAATGTTTAATTCGACATTTATTTGAAGTGTGTCCCTTTTGCATACAATAGATACATGTTACACTTTATATTCCTAGAATTAGGCTTACCTTTTTCTACCCATACCCTACAAATTCTTTTATTTTTATTCTTGAGATATTTCTTTGTTGTATCTTCAAGTTGTTTTTCAAGAATATTTAAACCAAACATGTAACTCTTGCAAGATGCACATTCAACATTCTTAGTCTCTTTATTTTCTAAAATTGAAATTTTAGTTTTCAAAATTTCTTCTTCTTTTTCAAGAGATTTTTCAAACTTTGTAAATCCTTAAAATCAGATTTTAATTTTTTATGACCAACATCTAATTTACTGGATTTATGAAATAGTTGTTGAAATGCATCATACAAAGAATCATAATCATTGTCATTACTACAAGAGCTTACCTCACTATCAGAAGAGTCATGGTCAGCAATCAAACATAGATTTTCTTCCTCATCATATTCACTAGAGCTGGATGAGCTTGAAGAAAAACTTGAAGAAGAACTTGAATCGTTATCCTCCTCATTTCTTTTTCTTGAAAAACTTTTTCCCTTTCTTCTCTTTACCCTTTTTAGTATTTGGACAGTCCGCTCTTATGTGACCTGTTTTACCACATCCATAGCAATTCAAATTTGAAACAAAGTTTTGGTTTTCGTTTTTATACCTTTTATGACGACCTCTATTTTTGCTTTTCATAAACTTTGCGAATTTCTTTATCACGAGACTCATATTCACATCGCCAGAGTCATCATCTTCTTTGGGAATTTTGTTTTTTTACAATATCATATTTGAAAGCTATGTTCCTTTTCCTTCCTTGGTCCTCTTCTTCATTTAAATGCCCAAGTTCAAGTTCATGCTCTCAACTTACCAAAAAGAGCCGCCATGGACAATGTTACAAGATTTTGAGATTCAGTAATCGTTGTAACCTTTGGCTGTCATGTTCTGTTTAAAGCTTTAAGAATTTTTATATTTAATTCATCACTATCAAAATTTTTACCTAACCCAGTGAGATGGTTGACGTTGTGTGTGAATCGCTTCTGCACATTATAGATGGTTTCTTCTTGCTACATACGAAACATTTTGTATTCTTGGATCAAAGAATTCTTGCGTGCCCTTTTTACATCATTTGTTCTTTCATGAGTCACTTGCAAAATATCCCACATCTCACATGCACTGATGCAAATATAAATCCTATAAAATTCATCAAGGATCAAAGCATATGAAATAATATTTCTTGCTAAAAAAAAGTTATGTTTAGTCCTAAATAACATTTTAAGTGGAATTGCAATTTTTTTTAAGAGAATGATATTTTAAAATAGACTAATCTCCAACCTACAAAAACCAATCTAACACATTAAAATTAAATTGCACAAAAGGGTTATTTCAAAAAAAAAAAAAATTGAAACTAATTAAATTTGGTACCTGCTAAGAACTACACTCTGAATGTTCCTTGTGAAGATTATGTTTGTTGTTTAGTTAGTAGCATTATGATTGGCATAAATTTAAAACCCAAATACTGAAAAGAAGAATAAAACAGCATGGAGAAACGAGGAAGATGATAAAAAAAATAACAGAAGAATCAATCCCCAAACACGTCGTAATATGATTGGGCGTTTGTAGCTTTTGGAGACAACACTGTCACACTAACATTTTCTATTCCCATTTCATTATCTTCTCCACAAATAAGAAACTTGCTATCATTATTATACAATAAAAATATCTTAATACATTATCATGCACAACTGTTCTGTCGCAGTACTACATTCAAAGCATCTTTCTAATTATTAAATCACACTAATCTACACCCCAATAATACACTCCAAATAAAAATAAGTGGCCATCACTGCAACTTATTAATGTTTTATTTGGGTATATAATGTTATTCATATAATACTTTTTTATTATGTCCATTGCTTTATTTCATAGTTTACTTTTTTTATTCATACTTTATTTGTACGTACATACAATTTTACCAACATGTTTGTGGAAGTGTTATAATTGAGTTTTCAACATGATCACAATGGTGTAAATAAGTATGTTTGGAAGAGTTTTGTATAACTACTTTTAGGAAAAAAATGATTTTTTTTTTTTTTTATAAATTAAGAGACAATTTTGAAAAATTAGTTTAAATGCATAAACTAATCTTAATTTAGGTAAGATGTAATTTTTTTCACATGAAGAAATTTGTCTAAACATTATCTAAAGCAAATAAAAAAACCCATTTTGATGATTTATATTTATGTTGAAAAACACTATTCTAATTACCAAAATACTTTCTTTTAGAAATATATATATATATAAATATAAGTTCTGGAAACTTATTAAAGTCAGTTTGATAGTTGATAATTTTGGATGATATACATGAAGTATTGAATTGAATGATGAAAGTGATGAAAAAATTTCTAAAAATCTAATGATGACCCCTAAAAACTGGATTTTTTCGTAACAGAAAGAGATTAGTCAAATATTTGAAGTGTATCTTTCCAAAGGTGAAGTCCACTAAAAACCCCTTTTCCTATTCACAAGTAAATAGCAAAAGTTGGTGAGATTATAAAGCTCTATGATTCATTGGGCCTAGTCAGAATCTCACCACTGCCAACCTGGGATTCTGTTTATGCTCACATAAATTACTTTAAAATATCTGTTTTCTTCAAAAGCCAACTTCTTTCTAACCTCTATATATCTACCTCTTACATTTTTCTACGCTGCATAGTAAAATCACAAAACAAAAATGTATAAAGGTTTTCTTTCATGGTAGGTTTCACTTTATACTCATATATCTTTATGTAATGTAAAAGTGAATGAAATATGTTTCTCATCGTTTATAATTTCATTCAGGATTTGGTTGCGATCTGACTCATTTGATCTCTACTACAGGATAATTGATGTTACTCGTAATAATCTCTCCTTTATCAATTGTTCACAAAAAATCGAACTCGTGATCTTGGCTCTGATACCAATTATTAGAATCGAACACTTACCACGAGGTCAAAAACTATAGTCATTAATCAAAGTGCAACATTCTTTTTAAGAATGTGACATAAATCCAAATACCACGATTCGATTGTGATCCAGCCTATTTGACATGTGTCAATTGATGCCATTCAGAGTACTACGTAGGTCAAGATTAATTTGTTTTTTCTTTCGGGTGAAAAAAGATGAAAAAAATGTGAGAAATTTTGGTTGACTATGGGTGAAGTTAACCAAATGTCCTAATCATTTGTAATTAGAGTTTTGAGAGAAAAGGGCGACCCCATTAATACAGCTGGTTACAGCACAAGTGAAATCATATCCACCAGATTTTGCGATTTAGCATGGGTTAATTGACATGACCTTTAACGAGATTTTAGTGAAGACCCACGAAAATTCATAGTGGTTTGATGTGATGTGCCAATTATTAACGGGCATACGCTAACCAAAGTTTTGGGATAAACAAATAATTCTTCTATTAGAAAAGAAAGAAGAAGGGGAAACAAATATCTGTTACCTTAAGAAATTCTCTATCACTATAATATTGAGAGAGACAACGAAAGCTGGTAGAAAGTCTTTGTTTAATTAGCCATATATCTTACAGTTGGTGCCAGAATAATAATAAGAATTTGCACCACAGAATACAGAATCTTCCTAAGATTTTACAGTGAATAATTGTAAGGGGAAAAAAAAATGGAAAAGACCTGCCCCAGAAGATCAGAAACTGGGATCATTGAAAGGAGGGAAGAGGGGTAAAAAATTCAGAAAATACAAAAAAAGGGTTCTTTTTGAATAGATCTTGATGGCTTAATAATAATTGATGGGGTTGTTGGAATTAAATCTTTTGTTGGTGTTGTTGTTGTTGTATACAGCAGTTTTCTTAATCTTCTGGGCTTCAATTGAGGCGTAATGAAGGGTGAGTCTTCACTGATCAGAGCTCAACTTTCATCTGGGTTACATTATTTGAACCTGTATTTTGCACCAGAAAACAAAAAAATAAAGGTGAATATAATAAGAATGAGAATAATGTCAATTTTGTTGTGCCTAATATTCAATTAACATGTCAATAATGTCTGACTTTTCTGCTATATTACCGTTGAAACTTGGTGATTGAATTGGTGTTTTCCAGTTTGCAGTTTGGCCAAACCCCATCTGCACAATGGTGTGCAGATCCTCCTCACAGAATGTCAATGGAAACTGAAAAACCATCACACACAAAAATTAGAGACAGAACCAGAATTTACTTTTAAGATAATAGTTATATGTATTTGTTATAATCCCATGTTTAAGATTGTTGTTTACATGTATTAGTGATAAGGGTGTTTAATGTAACTTTAAGGTCACTGTCATAAACAAGTTGTAATGCATAACAACCTAACAATAATGATGATTTTACATGTAAAAAAGTAAACAGAGAATGTAGTAATGCAAAATGTACCATTTTTTCTTTCTTTATTAATTTATGGAGAAAAAGTGGAAGAGGGTTATTATTACCTGAGAGGCAACTTCATTAAACCCATTTAGGGAGGGTAATTGCATTGCAAGATTTTGGCACAAAGATGTGTCTAATGGGTCCACTGAGCAGTGGGTCACCGTTCTGTTAGGTATGTTATTATGGATAACTGGGTTTTGCTGATGCTGGTGCCCATAAAAGGCTTGTGCTGAGGAATCTAGAGGGAATGTTGGATTTGGGTGTGTTGCCAAAGAATTATTAGATTGAAATACCTGAAAACATCAAAAAGCCAAAGAACCCCATTTCAGGAATCTTCTTAAAAACCTCAAAAGCAACAAAATTTGTGGAGAAAAAGTGAACCATGGAACATACATCTTTTGAAACAAGGCTGTCAATACTAAGATCCATCCTTGTGTTAACAGAAGCCAACTTCATAGACAGAAACTGTTCTCAGAAAAAAGAAAAAAAGAGAGCATAACTTAGTGAGCAAGAATACAAACACACACACATGATGACAATCATTTGAAAATTGAGATGCTTATTTGCCAAGATTGGTTACCTCAACTTGACGCTGCAATGACTGAACATAATTTATAATTTCATCTAGCATAAGTGCTTTTCCAGTGACCTATGAGGAATAAAGAAAGAAACAATTGATGTACCCAAGTTAGTAAAAGTGCTGAATTTACATTTACCAACACCACAAAAGGTTTTTTTCTCACCTTGTTGCAACCTGGTACAAGATCTTGGAGCAGCTTCATCCTCTCACTGATTTTCTCCCTCCGTACCTGTTTCATGGTTAATTAAATGTCAACATGAAAGCTACACACGTTTTGTTGCAAGTGTCATTAATAGGAACCTGAAGCACTGATTCTTACACGTTCTGCTAGACTATGGCTGTCAGTGGCTTGGCCTCTTCTTGCTCTCACATGAATGTAATCTTTTGGTGGCTCAGGAGGTTTTGTGTTGCTTTTGTTCTGTTTCTCTTCCACTGCTTTGGACTCTTCCTCAACCTTCACTGGTCCATTTTCGTTTCCCTCACCCTCGTTTGGCTTGTTTCGCTTTGAGTTTGTATCCTCACTGACTTCCACACCCTGAATTGAAAAGGACACCATTCAGATTGCATATTTAGAAAATGATATCCTTCACAAAATAACTCAGTTTCTCCAAATATCAAGAAATGAGACAAAACCAAAAACATGACCATAGTTTGAAACTTTATGCAGAATGAATAAACCATAACAAAATAGAAGTTTGACTTCTTTATTACCTTTATTGTTTCTCTGGTTTTTCCTTTGGAAGATGCTTTTCTTTTCCTGGAATTCGTCATATCTTGGCAATTTTTCATCCCAATTTCTCCATTTGGTGTTTGCTCAGATATGGTAGATTCCTCTTGAGAATTGGCAACCTCCACTTTCTCCTGCTCCTGAATTGCTGAATTCTTGTTCTCTGGGGTACCCATTTGAGATCCAAGTGTCTTGAGCAAAGGACTGCTAGAGATTCTAGATAACTTTCCACCATTTTCCACCACTGACGCAGATCTTTGAGCCAATTCACCACTGTTCACCCCCAATTGGACATTCCTACCATTGAAACTCCTGCTGCCAAAGCAAGAAAACTTTGCAGCCCGCTCAGCGAAGCCAGGGTCAGCGGAGAATTCAGCCACACTGGAATTCAAAGCCACCGACTTTCCTCCCAAATTCGCCAACCTCTCGTTAACCAAGCTCTGCACAGTCTTCACCTTGGGAGGGGAACTCAAAGGGGTGGTGTAGCAAGAAGCATTAGGGCTGTTACTGCCATTATTGATGTAAGAAGAAGCCACAACCAAAGGGTGTGGTATCTCATCAGAACTCCCAATAGCTCCCAATCTCCCCACCAATTCCCTGATGATGAAATTGTCATTGGACATGTTGCTGCTGCTGGTGGGGTTGGACGATGCTGCAGGAGATGAGACCATTGAACTCAGTGCTGAGGAATCAAAGTGAAGTGCATGATCTGTTGTTGACTTTTCCCAATTGGGGTTGTAAAAGCAATCCTGGGTCTGGTCAGAGGCACAATTCAGAAGTGTTGGTTGAATTCCCATGGCGGGTGAGAGTGATTGCCAAGAGGGCACTGAAGAAGAGGAAGGTGGTAGTGGTGGTGGTGGTGCAGGTTCAAAGTGAACCCCAGAATTCATAAAGAACTGATTTTCCATTGGGAGAAGAATGACAGAAAGAGGAAACAACAGAAAGGAACTGAATTTGGAAGAGTTGGTTAAATTAAGGTTTATTATGTCCCTGGAACCTGAAGCAAAATGATTGTGATTTTGGGAAATTACATTAGGAAAACAAGGAGAGGATTTAAAGGAGGAGTGTAGCAATGTGGGACAAGTGTTGTGTGTAATTGGAGTGATTAATGAAGTGGGTTGGGTTGGAGTTGAGAAGAGAGAGAAAGAGAGAAAGAGTTTGGTGTGAAAAGGGAAGTGTGTTTGGTAAATACAAAGATGGAAAGGATTGAGAGAGAGAGAGAGAAGAGAAAGGAGGGGGGAAGAAAATGGATGGGACTACAATGGGGTTAAATAGACCCAAAAGAAGAGAAACACTCAATTGACCTTTTCTTTTTTTTAATTTCATAATGGGGTATTTTTGATGTGTCAAATGCTATAGTAAATAAAATCAAAAGGGAATATTTTTTTATCAAAACAAATGTATTTGTTATATCATCTCTTCTTCTTTTGTATATATGTAAAAAGAAAAATCACTAATGTTCGTTGAGAAGTAGTTTATTTAGGTTTTGAATCTTTAGTTGATGTGAAATGAACAAAAAAAAAATCTCAAATGTTTTTTGTTTGCTTAAATTGGTAAAGAAATGGTATATGGTACAAAACAAAACAATATAATCAAAACTTATGTAGATTTTAACTTTCTTTTTTATAATCTAAACTAATTAAATATATTGTAAATAAATTTCAATGAAATTATCACAAAATTAATGTAAATTTATAATAAAATAATAATGTAAAAATTCTTTACACCTTTAGTACATCTAAATTAAGTTTTAAAAAAGTATCTATAAAATTATGTATATTTTTTTAAAAAGTATTGAGGTAAACTAGTTCATACAATGACTTAATAATAGTCCATTCATGAAAACCATTGAGATACCCATAATCAGAATTTTACTTTTTTATATCAAATAAAGCTTGAGTTAAATTTATCATATCATTAAAAATTGATCTCAGTTTTTCAAAGGTTTTACCTCATATTAATTTGATTAAAAAAAATCTAGCAAAAGATTATTTACATTAAACATTAAATTTAGAAAATAGTCAATCAATTAAATTTTCAAAGTAGAAACTATATATAAATATTTTTCCAACACTAAACATTCTCAACTAAAACCAAATCACATATTTTTGATATATACATCTGCGATCTCTTCATTCTTGTAAAAATTGCTGAATAATTAATAAAGTTGATATAAAATATTTGATTTTAGGTTAGGTAGTGGGGTAGAGAAGAGTAGAGTGAGTAGTCATTAGTAAGTTACACAGTCTATTTGTTAGTTTCTTTTTATCTATATTTGAATTTAGAGTAAATTAATTGTCATTTTTATGTTTTTTTTTTCAAATTATATTCATATTTACTATTATAATGATTTTATCTGAAGTAGGAATTGTTGATACGAGAAACAATTATCTTCCACCTTAAGAAATCTATGTTTGTCATACTCCCACTAAGATGTTATTTCTACTAATAAAAAAGTTATATAAATATATTTTTACTAAAAACATTCAATTGTATTCTTTGAATTGGAATATAAAAAAGAAGATAATGAATAGAAAAGACAATAAAAAGTTAGGTTGGATTGAATCAAAATGACTGGAACATGATTACTTTTATTTGTCATTAATAAGTTTATTTATTCTTTTCAGAAAAAAAAAAACATTATAGATAACTTATAATTAATTATTGATGCATATAACATTTCAATATATATATATATATATATATATATATATATATATATATATATATATATATATATATATATATATTTTTTTGCAATAACGTAGTTGATCATGTGATCATGTGTCCAACATAATAAATTATGTTGTATCTTTATATAAATTTGTTGCCTTTTTATTTTTATTTTTCTCACATGTCGCTTGGTTCTTTTCACCATTTTTTTTTCACTCATTTATAACATACAAATTTCTCATGTTTCCTTGTCCTTTTGAGATCAATTAAGACTAAAATCATTTCGTGATTAAAAGATAACTAAAAATGCTTTTTTAAAGAAACTGATATAATAGTTTTAAAATTGAAAAAATAAAAAAGGAAATAGTTTTAATTAGGAAAAATGAAAGAAGAAATGAATAGTATATGTCTATCTCTACCCGTAAAAGACGGAGGAGGGTGTTGGTTGGGCAGCATTGGACGTCAGAACACCAAAATGTGTCGTCGTTTGCTTTCCTTTTCTTCACACTTTACGGATCTAATGGAAGCCAGGAAGGATAGACAGCTCTACTAAACTTATTCTATTTTTTTTATTATTATTACTAGAGTATATATAGGCGCGAGTTGTATTGTGTATGCATTTTTTAAATATATGTGATATTATATTAGTAGGTGATGATTATATAAAATAAAATTATATTTATTAAAAATAAAGTAAAATATATCAGAAAAGATGATAAAATAATTTTTGATAAATAGAACAAAAGAGAAGACAGAAATATACAATTTTATAAAAGAATTTGTAAAAGTAACGGTCAATTTTCAAAAATTTAATAAATAATTATATTTTAAAAGTTAAAATGGGTATTTTAAAATGTAGACAGAAAAGAGAGAATCATCTTTATATATTATTATAAATACTCCAATTATTTACAAATTCTTTTTTTTTTTTGCATTTCTAAATTAATATGTTTCATTTTGGATCCAAGTTCTCAAAATATTATCTATTTTGTAACGTGATGATTCATCATGATTTTATCTTTAAAAATTATATCAAACATGAAAAAAAATATAAACTATAATTAATCTCGACTTTAAAAGATTTAAAATTTATTAAGTGTATCGAAACATAATACTGTATTTATGAATATATTATTATTTTAGTATATCAATATGTTAAGTCCTTGCCGAAGAGATTTACCATCAATGGATTATGTATAATATATACAAAAGAATTAAAGTTTATTTAAGATAACAGATATATATAATTTTTTTAATCAATAAATATGTGGACATTTTTTTTAAATATTGAATGTTAATTGAATATGTATATATGGGATAAGCATTTTAATAAAAAAATTTAAAAGAAAGAGTGATATACTTAAAATTAACTAGGTTATCTCTAAACTACTCTTTATAAAAGTTTATCTAAACATACTTTATAACGAAAAAAAAATTGTGATTTACTATATGGATAAAAAAGTATAACGATTTTGTCCTTAGAGATGATTTCAACTTGGTATCAAGTTAGTTCTGAAAAAAAAAATACGTCTTTTTCTGATTTTTTTTTTTAAATTTGAATTTAATGTTAAACTACTGACTTGTTATAATTTTTAGAATAAATGAAAATTTTCTTTTGTTTTTAATGATTGGTTTGCACCAAAAATATCACGTGCCCTTAAATTAAAGGAAGTTGAAAAGGTTTTTGAAAATAGAAATGGGCCCTACATTATTTATAGACTTATTTAATTTTAGAAAAAATATCTAATTTTCATAATTTCTTAAATTAACCTAAGCAATGTTTATCACTTTCTGAAAGTAAAGCACTCTTTAGTCATTTAAAAATATTATATCCTTAGTCACATATGCTTTTATATTTTCGGAAGCTTGAGGTCCTTCCAGCTAATTCAGCCTATGTTTTTTTCCTCTGGAGATTTCTAGTTTTCTTTAACTACACAATTCACAAAGATAACAAAAAAATATCTTATTGAAGATATCGAATTTTTTTTATTTACCATAATTTTTTCTCGTCTAAAATTGTCGGTGTATTCAACATTATTTTGCTTTCGGTCAAATATTATTTAAACGAAATTAAAATGTTGGATTAAAAAATTGTGCAAGTAAAGTAAATGAGACGGCACCAATTTTCCTCATACTTGTAGAAGTCTCGGTTAATTAGTTTATGATAATGAAGAGAAATGTTTAATTTAATAATAAAATTCAAATTAGTTAATTCACTATAGGAAAAAGTCGTTGTAAATTCACTATTTGAATTCTATGTACTAATTGTCTATCATTTAAGTTGTGAGTTCACCATTTGAATGATATGTATTACACTTTGAGTAAATTTATGTTACTCACAGTCATTATATTTTTTGACATATTTAAGGAAAGAGAGTTAATTCAATTTTTTTTTCTTTTTTAATGTTCATGCTTGAGAGACTAATTCTTTGTCAAGAAATAATATTTTAACTCTTTTTTTTTTTGAAGTGATGCATATCATTGTATCAATAATATGACTTTTTCATTAAGTTACTAGTTTTAAAGACTCACATCACGTTACTAACTTTTTATCGTTTAATTGACGAAAATTTTATACGAATGAAAATTGTTTCAACATCTTTTTCTTTAAATTTTAAGTCGTGATGGTAAAATATTATTGCTTAATTGACTAAAGATGATTGGACCGTAATAATCTATCTTAGTTAGAGTTGTCAATTTGGTAGAGTCTACATGACTTGACTCTAACTCACGTGAATTAGAGTTAAATTTGTCCACAAGATAAAAAAACTTAGAAAAGCCCCATAGGTTAGAGTCGGTCCATGACTTCCTTTTTAAACATGAAAAATATACTATTTTTCAAAATATATTATTAAACTTTCTGTTTAGGTTGACCTGTCTTGATAATCGACCTTGGCTCATCCATCTCGACAATCGATTGTCTCGGCCTTTGACGACTTTAAACCCATGCTGGCTTGTCTCAGCCTTTGGGTTGGGCTATCTTGACAGTGGGCTTGGCCCAACCCGTCTTGTTCATAGGCTCGGGTCGGGCCGTCTTGGCCTTGGGCACAGGCCATACCGTCTTGGTCGTTAGCCCGGGTCAACCCATCTTGACTGTGGGCACGAGTCCACCCATATTGGCTATTGGTCTAGCCTGTATTGACTATCGGTCTGACCCGTCTCATTCGTCAACCCGTTCTAGCTTGTCTTGACCATCGGCCTAGGTCGGCTCATCTTGGTCGTGGGTCCGGTATAGCTTGTCTTGGTTGTGGGTCTGATCTTGACCTAGTTAAAGTATTTTATTGGGTCAAACCCACCTTAACCCTGACCTTAACCCACTTAAGAGGGGACTTTAGGGGCTAAGACTATGTTTTAGCCTCCTCATTTGGGCCCGCTCAAAGGAGCTTAAAAATGAGCAAGTTAGAGTTGATCCATGGTCAAATTGACACTTCTAATCTTAATAATGGTTGTCACCATTAAGTGTCACTTGAGCTAAAACTCAAATGATGTCTAAAAAAACACCTAAACACCACAATTGAACACAATATACGTACTAACTTTGTCATATAACTTTTTAGTACATAATCCTATGATATAACTAGATTTACTTCATATGGTCATTCAAAACCAAATAACATTTTGAATTTCTTAAAACATAAAACTTTTGTTTCAATTAATTCTTTAACATTTTAAAACATTCGTTCAATATTTAATTTAATACCAAAATCATTCTCAATAACCTTTTATTCTAAGTACACAATTTTTAGTTATTTTTTTATTGAGCATATCAAGGTAGTTTTTCTTATTTAAAGGTAACTAATTAAGTAAGAAAATTTTCACTATAGTTTGTTAAACATCCTAAAGAACATAAAGAAAATGTAGAGAGTTTCATAATTGGAAAACCTAATAAGAAAAAGAAAATCATAATAACTTGATCTAACTAAAATTTTCTATTCCTAGTATAATTTGACCTATAGGGTAGGGTCCATCGAAACATACTTTGACCTATACATCATCATCCCTTTTCATTGTATGTGGCAAATGAGTGACAAAGTCCACTAAAAATAATCTCATTTCCACACAAGTATATTCAATATTGTAACATGGCTTTAAGTCTTTGATGTTAAGCTTTTGACTTTTTACAAGTCAAACGAGCTAACACATACCTTGTTACATCTCCCTTTATCTTTCTTAATAGAAAATCATGTGACACAAAACTCTATTTTGGAATCTAGGAACATCATTAGATCCCAAATAGAATTCCTCACATTGATTAACACCTAACAATTTTGTGGTACATGTAAAACAAGGATCCATTAATTTTTTTTTTCTGTGATCATATCAAGTCAATCATAATTAACATTTTACAACTAATGAGGTTAATGGATATTGTCACACCCAAAATTTAGGTCCTTTTCAGTCAATTTAAGCTCATTTATCATTAAATTTGATACTTGAACTATTTTTTTTCTAGTTAGAGCTTTTGCTACCACATATATTTTCGAGGTGGTACATCAACTAATAGTCATAATCATTAAAGAACTTTATTTATAACCTATGTCTCATATTAAAATCCTTCTATCTAAAAAAGTATGTCACCACTCTATTAATCTCTGAACACATCAAACTAAAACCATACAAGTAATATCTCTACACGTTTAAAGAAAAAAATAATTATGGTCAGTTCTAAGTCATAAGTCAAATAATTTCTCTTATGTACTTTCAACCGACAAAATCATCAACAACAACATTCTTCTTTTATTAAAACGCATCGCATACCTTAATAAGAAACATTATAAAAGGATTCAAAAGACCTATTTTTATTAGGGATTACCAACATGAATGCATTAGTCAAAATTTTCTTTAGCCATCCAAACCAACAAAACTTATTATTTCTAAAATTGTTTTGGGAGTTTGCATCGAGAAATTGCCTAAACTTTTGAAGGATCCACTAATATTTCATCAACTGATATGACTTGTAATAAAACTATACTTTTGGAATGCAAAATTTGTATTTACATAATTTGACATACAATTTACACAAGGCTATCGCAAAATGTTCCTCATGATTCTCATGAGTGCTAGAGTAAATCAATGTCATATATGAATACAACTAAGAGTTAGTCTAGGAAATGAAGAACAATTTTCTTCATATAGTCCATAAAGATAATAAAACCATTAGTCACTCCAAAATGTACAACAATAAACTCATGATGATTATGTTTAGATTTAAAAGTTGTTTTCAAAACATTTTCAACTTTAAAAAGAATTTAAGGGTAACTTGGGGAAATTCAATTTTAATAAAAAAAAATAGTACATCGTGTAATTGATATATCTAATAATTTATCCTTAGAAAAATATACCTAGTTTTTATATTGAGCTTGTTCAATTTCCTATAATCAGTATACAAAATAAATGAACCATGATTCTTCTTAGCTAATAAAACTATAACATCCTATGGAGATACATTTTGTCTGATGAATTATTTTTCCAAAAGATTTACAACTTGACTCTTTAACTTGTCTAATTCTATTGGATCTTCTTTTAAAAGGAAATTAGCCTAGTAATTGATCCATCAAATAAACAATATTAGGAGAAAATGCCTAAATGTTATGAGAATTGGATGGTAAAACTAGAGGCAAAACCTTATTTTTGGAGTTTCTTAGGCGGTACTTTGCCTCATCTTTAGCGCTAAGCCATAAGGGGTTTGTTCATAGGTTGGTTTTCTTCTCAGATCAGCCCCTTGTCCTGGTGCTCAACATTGAGCTTTCCTTCTCAGGATGGTTTTCTTGGCTACTCAATCTTATGCCTTGATGTTCTAACTTTGCTTGCAAAAAGGATTTCCTTGTTTGCCTCAACTCATTTTTGTTGTGCTTAGTCAGAAAGTCAAAATATGATGTCTTGTCTTTTCTACTTTCATGGCTCTACGCTAGTGGCTTATTTGTACACTTGATATTTCTCTCATTTTCACTATAAAACAACAAAATATCATTAAAATTTAAAGGACTCCAATTCTCTATACTTCATCCAATATTTTAAGTCACATAGGGTTGTTTTTCCTATAAAAATAATCATTTACACATGATAAATGTCTAAATTGATATGAAATTCAAGGTATCCTAAACTTTTATTAATTAACATTGTGCTAACTTTTTAAAATGTAAAAATCATTACTTTTACTTGATTCAGAGATGAGAGACATAAATAAACATAAATCATAACAATTATCAAAAGAATAAACAAATTATTTCATACTAACATCAAAATTCATTAAAAAATTACAATAGAATCAACCCTAGAGACTTATCACTCCATGGAATATAAAAATAACATAAAAATAGAAGAAAATAGAGGGGAGGACATGGAATATGGTGGAAAGGTTGAAATTAGGTCGCTCAAGGGTTCTTGAGCTCCCTTAATGTGTTTCCCTAAGTCTCTTTATATAGAAATTTGATTGGACTTTGTTTCTGTCTTTCTTGTTGCTATAATCTTCTTTCTGATAATGTAATATCCTCAAATTATCTTCTAAATAGATTAAATATCTTTAAGACATATTTATGTTCTTGCAAGACTAAAAATATGTATAAAGGCTCCATAAGAAGCTCTTCTCCGCTCCTTTCGATCTCCAACCTAAAATAGTCTCAAGCTTCAATATCGTCTTGATCCGAGAAAGAGTGTGTCTACAAAAGACACTCTGACGCTAAAGTCATAGGGTGCGTCAAATGATCATAAATGTTGTAATAATGAACACATAATTAATTACCTCGTGAATAATGTTATTTATATTATGTTTATGGGCCCTTAGTTGGTTGGGCCTAGACCACATCTGCTTAATCATCTTGATAATACATTTTAATTCTTAACCTCTTAACTATTGTAATGTGATGAGACCAAGGTGATGTCAGTCACCATAAACGAGCTGATATCAAGTGTATGTTGAAGTCTGATTGAGATGGTTCTCTCTAAGTACAAGCTAGGATCATTTTGGTTAGATGGGAAGAAAAATGATCTCAATCATTATAGATCAAGATGACATCGAGTAGACTTAAGATATCCTCAGGCATATAGGCCGAGATGATCTCGATTATATACAGTACAATTTGGTTGTTATGGAAATTTAATAATATTTAAGATCTTGTAAGATTCCAAAAGATTTGAAAGTTATTATCTATTGATATTTTCTTATATAATTAAATAAGATAATTATTTACAAATATCAAATAAAATATAACGATGTATTGGCCACAAATGATCATTTATCTTAAAAATTGTTGAATTATCAAAGCCCTTTTTGTGGAAAAAGATAGAGAACATCACAAGGTTTAATTTTTGTTGTGTGTTCCCTCTTCTTGGCTTAGCTGAATTCGGTTTGACTTAGCCAAACTTCACTTTTTCATGATTTTTTTGTCTTCTTCAAGCAATGCTTGAATTTTTTTTGTGATTTTGATTATTTGTTATTCTTGACTTTATCTTTAAGGTGTCGTGAAATTTTAATTAATTTAGTTTCACACCTTCACGAGCTCAACTTAGTTGCAACTACCTTAACACACCTTAAAATATCCAAAGAAGATTAATGCTACTAAAGAAGTATTTATCATGATTTTGCTTCACAAGCTCAATAAGCCTAATTATACCAAATCCTAATTATAACAATCTTTTAAGCACAAAAACCAATTAAGAATCCAAAATTAAAGGTTAAATGAGGACATGAATATGCACTCATCAATTAGTTATTGAAATAGGTTTCCAACTTAGAAAAATGTATACAAAGGAAACCTTGTGATTAGAAAACTAAAACAATTCAATTCCATAAAAATACTAATATACAAAAGTTATGAAGATCACACATGAATTTATACAATTAAGATATTCAACAAGCGAAATATCAATTGATGTATTCTGAAAGATTCATATTAAGTATGTGTCGTTAGATACGAACATTTGATCCAATACATAAGACTTAGATTTACAAGTGAACCTAAGTAGTATATAAGGGTAAATTCATTATAACTCAAGCTGCACATTTACATATGTCACAGTGTGCAAGAACTTTTTCCTCGACTTCTCAATACTTAATGTCTCAGTCGATGTGACTTAAGCCATGAGTGAAACAAGGGGGTCTCTATTACAATATTCTTGTTAATACTTAATACAAAAATCAATCAATGGTTCACATATCATCCTAAATACGTCACTACAAATTCATACAATTTTTATGACTCTCAAAAAATCATATTCGTACATCATACATCTTTCTCAATAAACATTATTAGTAAACATACAACAATAATTCATTTAAGCAAACTACAATTTAGTTGCTAATAAATTACAATTAATTTTTCATTACACTAAAATAATATTCAAATATATTATATTGATAAAATTTAATAATATAGTGAATAATAAACAAAGTTTAACATTTTGAAACATTTTAAAACGTGCCTATTGTTTAAAAAAAAAACACTCTTTCCCACAACTCACCTAATAAACTAAGTATATGTTGCAATTCATGCCAATGTTTTGCTCACCAAGCTAAAAGCATCACCATGCCAAGTGAATTTTAGTCGCCCAAAAAAATTTGTGGTACCCCAATGAGCAAAATATTTGACTAGCAAGTACACCATGATAAGTGTCTGCATAACATCCATTTTGCATAATAAATTAGACACTTATCTTAGGTAGAGAAGTACTTTTCTCAAGAAAACAGGCCTTCTTTTGCCCAAACATCATGCCTCCAACTTTTTGGAGATAAATGAGAAATCTTATTAACATCACCAGTGCAGTAAGGGCTTTTGGCAGTAGTTGTTTTTTATGTTCTACACCAGTTCCCGAACCGAAGCATATTGGGCCTCGGGTGTGACCCGAAGCCATAGATCCACGTTTATGCTTCGGTTATCCTGGAAATCGAGGCCATAAAGTCTCTAAATTTTTAGAGATTCACCACAACGAACCTCACCACCGTTCGCCGCAACAAACCTCACCACCATTGCCTCGTCGCGAACTCCATCGTAGTGAACCTCACCACCATTCGAAACCCTAATTGCGAAAGATCATTGCGCTACCTCCATCTTCAACGCAAGAGCGATTCAAATCGTGCATGAACCACCTTTGCACCACAAACAGAAGAATGCGAGTCATCTGCAACCAACATGAAAACCCAAAGCACGAGTGAGGCGCTGGAACGAACCAAAGCTCCTCCACAGCAGCACCTTCAAACCTTCCTCGGAGCAACCACAGCAGACCATTGCGACAACAACCCCTGAACTGCATAGGACCTCATTCTTCTCTGCCACGAACACCAACCCGCTGGAACGAACCCACCTTCCTACATCGTTGACATATAGCCACAACGCCGCAACAAAGTCGCACGGAACAGTGACAACTTTCGTCGGAGCACAGTGGTGGTTGTGGTGGACGATGGCATAATTGTGCGACGGAGTGTGGTGGAGTTCGCGCAAAGAAGAACCACAAATTCGAGTTTGGGACGAAGATGAATAGTGCTAGGTTCACGAATTTGGAACCCGAAATAAGAGATATGGTCTCGGTTCAATTAATAACCAAGGCATAAAGTGGAATAGGCCTTGGTCCTATTCCACCCGAGGCCAAAGCCTCTGTTGTCAGTGGCAATTTTGAAAATTTGGGGAACTTTGACCCATTATAGGCCTCGGTTAAGTGATAACCGAAGTATAAAAGCCCTTATAGGCTTCGGTTGGATTGGGACCCGAGGCAAAAAAGTTTGAAAATTTTCAAAAATGCTACCGCGTCCTTATAGGCTTCGGTTCTACAATAACTGAGGCCTATAAGGCAATGTAAAAACACGATTATGCACTAGTGCATGTCACTCTTTTACAGAAAAGCAAAGGTAAAAGGTATCTAGTGGCTAAGCCACGCCAACCCAACTCAGCCATAATAGTTAAAGATACAGAACACAGTCAAAAATCCTGCTGCTAAGCCAAAAGAACGTTATTAAGCCACAACTTGAAAGTAGACTAGAGAAGAAAAGAAACCAATGAACTCAATAACAAAAGTATCTCAACACTGGTCTAAACTTGGGCTAAGCACAAACAAAAAGGAAATCTAGGACATGAAGATTGTGTGGCTAAACTTGGGAAAACTGGTTGAGCACCACCCACACACGGCTATAAAATAGCGACCCCTCCTCCTATAGAAGGCAAGCAGATTTGTAGAGAATAAGTCTCTCTTGTATTCTTTCTTCCTAAAATTTCCATAGATAAATTGTATAGAAGAGAAGAGGAATGAATAGTTGTAATTAGAGAAGATCCATGTTCACCATGAGTGGCTAAGACATTAAAGAGGCAAGGTTGTTTGTAATTTAATTCCCTTTCTATTATTATGAATTTATCTTTTGTTGTATCACTTACTGTTTAAGATTATTTGGCTGCAAGTTGTTTATTTAAATTGTGATAATTTAACTAGTTTAAACTAAGTTGAGAAACTAGTTTAAATTATGGTCCAACAAGCTTGCCAGACTTGTATTAGTGCTAGACTAAGTATCCAAAAGAGAAGCTGGGTGGGGAAAAGGTGTAACATCCATAAATTTTATAATACAATCTATTAATATCACATTATTTAGAAATGTTTTATTTTATTAGAAATAATGATAGTAATATATATATATAGAATAATAATAATAATAATTAATAAGTAAT
>Ga0214542_1006441_pt1 | contig 21412 bp, 11 predicted proteins | sample CNSS1metaG_FD_160096 | JGI IMG/M metagenome (GOLD analysis project Ga0214542, IMG submission 160096) | Root nodule microbial communities from cowpea collected in UCLA plant growth center, Los Angeles, California, USA - CNSS1 | ecosystem: Host-associated > Plants > Roots > Nodule | place: USA...
ATAATAATATATATATATATATATATATATATATATATATATATATATATATATATATTAATTTATATTTTTAGAAAATTAAATTGTACTAAATTATAATAATAAAAATTTATAAATTGTAACCTTACTACCGACTAGTATTTATCAAAAACAAGTGCTAAATTATTTAAGGACAAAATATTAAAAAATTTGGCTTCAGTTAGTCTAAGAAAATCCCTTTTAAAATTTATGGTACATTAAGATTCCTTTTATAATATATTTAAGTACATTCTCTAATAAAAAAAATTTAGGCATATTAAAATTCACTTTTTGGTATATCAAATTAAACGATGAGGTTATAAAAAATTATCTTATATCACTATTTCATAATAAATAATAAAATCAAGAACCAATGTTTTGATGATGATCACCAGCAATATAGCAATATATGAAGAATTATTTTCAAGAAAGTATCCATATAGTCTAAAAAAGCATAGCTAATATTACAAATTTTCTGTCATGCTATTCAACAAAATATAAATAAAAAAGTTATACATTTTTTTCATGCTAATTTATAATTTAGAAAAAAATGTTTATAAGACGGTTAATTGAGTAATTTACTATAAAAATTATAGTTAAAGATTAAAATATCAACATATATAACTTGACAACCAAATTAATTAAACATTCAAACTATTTCAATATAATTAAGCAACATTATAGCTTTTAAAAATATGAAATTGTGAACAAATATAATCGGAGTAATAAATAATTATTAAAAAAATAAAAAAAATAAAAGAAAATTTATAAAAAAAAATTCTAAAAAAATGTTAGTGGGTTAAGTGGGTCAACCCACCTTTAACCCGGCTCAAACTCGTTTAACCCATGGATTGAGTGAGCCGGGTTGAGTTCAACCCACTTTTAAAAAAATTGAATTTTTCTCAATCCAACATGGTTCGAACTGTGGTGAGCTAGGTTGGCTCACGGGTTGAGTGATAAACAAGGCAGCATATTCATTATTTAAACCATTATTAAATTATATGCAATTTTAAGAAAACATACTTTTGCACTTTCTTACAATACTGGTCTTCACACATTTATTATCGTCAAATGACCTATAAATAAGGGAATTGAAAAATGTTATTCAAACTTTTAGAAATTAAAATAAGATAAGACTTCACCAACCATAAAACTGAAACCTTTTCGATCACAATTCAACCATTCCATTCACAGTTTGAATCAATTTAAAATCTATGTGGACAAACGTCTTCCTTGAGAGCACGTACATGTTACATTGAAGAAACAAGATGGGATATGAAACCATTGCTTACACAGAACATAGTAGCCTTATTTTCAACATCTTAACTACCTAATTCCAAACTTTCAACGTAATCATAAGATAAAAAATGTGATATGTCATCTCGATAAGATTCACGATCCTTTATAGTATTGTTTCTGATGTTATATCGAATAAACTTTGATTCATCCATGTCTCCAAGCAGCACATCATCATCTTCACTCATACCAATGATCGCAAAAAAATGTGAAAAGTTGTAACCGAAACCATGAGGACCATTTTGATAATCAAGATTAAATAATTTTGACCAAGAACTTTCATTGAACTTCCTCTTTAGCCACATCACAAAGTTACCCTCATGATGATAAGAAAAACACAAACAACCTTTCAACTCCTCAAAGCGACAATAAGTATGTTCCACTTCTGAGGCGCCATCAGGCATAGACAAATACCTACATGTCTTGTTCTTGAGATCATAAGAGAATATCCTTAACTCCTTTACTTTAAAGATTGTTCTTGGATCACCACGAAAGAATCTGGGACATATCAGCCAACATAAAGTACTACTCACACATCTACCATCAGGAAAGACAACGGAAATAGCCTCACATGTTAACATAGTTGTCCAAGCGCCCCCTAAACTACAAACTCTTATATCCTGTTTCTTATAGTCATTTGTGAGTTTCCAAAGACACAATTTGATAGGTACACTCCTTTTCCTCGTAGTCAAAACCAAACATATATGGACAACCATGATTCGCCCCCCAATGAAGACGAACAGGTGGGGGATTTTCTTCAGAGATGACTTGAATGGCTGGATTGTGAATATGAAAGCCGTATTCTACAAATTCTCTTGTTTTCCCAAAACAACCTAGTACTTGTTGTATGCATACCAAGCCGTTGCAAACACCTAAGACCCAATAATCGCGCTCCATTGGGTTATATTCTTGATACAAACGATCAAGAGTTGAAGACGAGTTGTCAAATATATTTTGGACAGGACAAATTACGGCATAACTATCTGGTATTTCAGCATCAAAGGTCAATAAAATGTGAGTATTTCTTGAGGACCTTTGAAGGTGTAGTTGCACAGATGCAGAATTAGTGATAAGCCGATTCCAGTCTTTCGAAACTGCCTTGCACCGGGTGACATCTTTCACAGGAAGCCACGATAAAATTTTCATAAACTCATCTTTTTGAAGGCGACAAGAAGACATTGATAACCTAACTATAATATGTATATGGAAACGAACTCAGAACCAATGAAACTCCACAACACAACTAAACGGTGAGAAATGTAAAAGAAAACATGAATTAAAGGTTAGAAATGTAAGAGAAAACATGCATCGAGAGAATAGAGTATACCAGTTTCTTGAACTCCTAGCAAGAAATGAGAGAAAAGTCGAGATATCTCCCCTGTTTCTTGAATTCCAAGTAAGCCAAGAAATGAGAGAAAAGTTAAGAGAGTGAATCTGAAAAAAGTAAAAAATTCGTTGAGAAACAAATGCTGATATCATGAAAAGAAAGTGAAAAAAAAAAGTACGTAGAGTTAAGAAAACGGTGAACAACGAACCTGAGTAAAGAAGAGCAAAAAACGGAAGAGAAAAGAGAAAATTTTTTCTGTGTTGCATGACATGCAAAACGAAGGTGGCAATATATAGAAGGTTTCATATATATTTTTGTAATTTTAAAATATAATAATATTCATATAATAATTTTTGTAACATAATTTTAAAATATAATAATATTCATATATATATATATAGAGAGAGATAGATATATTTTAATATTAAATTGTAGAAGATAATTATACACTAAATTATAATAAAAAAATTTATAAATTGTAAGCTTGCTACTAACTTAGTATTTATCAAAAGCACGTGAGAAATTATTTAAGCACAAAATATTAAAAAATTCGGCTTAAAGTAGCCTAAGAAAATCCCTTTTAAAATTTTTGGTACATTAAGATTCCTTTTATAATATATTTAAGTACATTCTCTTATAAAAAAAAATCTAGGCATATTAAAATTCACTTTTTGGTATATCAAATTAATCGATGAGGTTATAAAAAATTATCTTATATCACTATTTCATAACAAATAATAAAATCAAAATAACAGATTTTTTTAATATCAGATTTAATATGGTTAGTTTTACCTTTTAAAATTTAAACTAGTGCTATACCTGTGCATACGCACGGGTGCTGTGTTTTTTTTTTTTTTTTAATTTTATATTTATAAAATAATGAATGATTATTTCATACATATCATTATACAATATTATTGTTTATACAAATAATAATAATAAATATTGTAATTAAATATTATTAGAATTAGTATAGATCAATGTTACTTTAATTTTTGTGTTATATTTTTTAATGAACTAATTCAAATTTGGTTATAAATAAATTTATATATTTTATTACTTGAAATAAAAATATTATTGTTTATATGAATAATAAATATTAGAGTCAGATATTATTAGGATTAGGATGGATTAATGTAACTTTAATATTTTTAGTTATAGTTTTTAATGGAGTAATTTAAAATTGGTTACAAATATCTTTTTATATTTTGTTACTTGAAATAAAAAAAATATTATATTTTTAATATATTATTTTAAAATTGCTTACAAATAATCATAGATATTTTGTTAGATGGAAAAACAAAATATTATGTTTTTTAATTGCTTACTATAAATAAATTGGTTACAAATAATATTATGGTTATTATCATTGTAATATTTATGTATTAAAATGTCACATGGTTATTGGTTACTATAATCTTTGGAAGGATATATTAATTAAAAGTTTAAATATAGTTGTAAAAGTGAGGAATTGTTTTTTTTTTTTAATATTTTGGGATACAAAATTACAAAAAGTTATATATGAAAAAATGATGTTTTAAGAGGGAAAAAAACTGTTTGGTGGATTTATTTGCATTCAAAGAAGACCGTATCAAGAAGATTGTGCACTAAAAAATTTCAAAATTCATTACCGTGATTTCATAAGTTTATTTCCAAAATTCGTTACCATGATTTCATCCTGAAAAAATAAGTTTGTTTATATATAATATGAAAATGCATTGGATTGGAAAACGACCATTAATTCAATATTTGTATAATTATTGTTATATTTAATAGAAAAATTATATTAAGTGTTATAATTATGTATAATTATATATAATATCTAAATAAATAATTTGATAATATTTATATGTAGATTTATTTGCTTTAAATTATAAAATTGATTAGTAATGTGTAATTAAACATATGAAAGGTTGAGGTGGAGTTTACACTTTTCTATGTAAAATATAGACATAAGATATTTTAGGGATTCAAACAAAATAATAATAAGAATAACAATCACAATAATAATAATAATGATAATTGTTGTAATACTAGTACAAAATAATAATACTATTAATAATAACATTAATATTAATAATAAAAGTAATAATAATACTAATATTTATTAGTACTAATATTTACACTAATACCACTGATACCAATAATAATAATTCAAATAATAATAATATTATTATGGATCATGTAAAAAAGAGTAATAGTATAAAAACAATTAAATATCTAATCACAAGTATTCTTAGTAATAAATAATATTTATTTCAGAAAAATAATAATAATAATAATAAATAATTTTTAATAATAATGTTAAAAATAATACTAATGTTAATAAAAATTATCTTATATCACTATTTAATAACAAATAATAAAATCAAAATAACAGATTTTTTTGAATATCAAATTTAATATGGTTAGTTTTACCTTTTAAAATTTAAATAACAAAATATACAACAGACTCCTTCACCCTCTTCTCTATTCTCTCCACGCCTCTTCCAAAATCTGTTGGCTTCTTCTCTCCCTCTCTGTTTTGTCTTCTGACTTGTCATCTCTCTTTTCTCCTGACGGTAGAGAACACACTATGGTGAAGAAGAGCAAGAGTAAGGAAATTCTAATCCCTGTTATTGTTATATATCTATAATAGTATTGCAAAGTTTTGCAGCGGTTACAAAAAAATCTCTCTTCTTTTTGGGATAATGTAACTTGTTACAATGGGATCAATTTTTATGGAATATTATTTTTCACGTCAAGTTTCAATTACATAGAAGTGTTTTTTACGCAAGCAAGGAATTTACATATTTATTTTCTGATATATTTTTTCCTACGATCTTAAAGAGCTATCTTGTAAAAATAAGCACTATTCTAGCCATTACATTACACATAACACAGCACAAGCATAGAGAGAAGCCAAAATCAAAGCATGGGTTTACTGTGGTGGCGAAAGGGGAATAAACCCCAAACCCAAGACAATTCCCAACCAAACCTATCCTCCTCAATTCACAAATCCAATACAACAAAACCTCTCGCTGAGGCCACAGGCATAAACAGCGACGTCTTGCCTCAAACCCTTATTGTGTTTCCTTCAAACCCTCTCAGTTTCATCTGCTGGTAGAAGCCCGCCAGATCTTTGACAGCGTCCAACATATGCGAATCACGTGCAGCTCAGGCGTGGGCTGCGACAGTTTTTTGCAGCAATGTCACGTTGGCGTGATTGGTGCTTTCGGTGTCGTCGTGGCGGCGTGCTCGGTTGCACAACTTTTCGTATGCGACAGCAAGCTGGTATGGGTTTTCCATGACTTCCAATTAGGAGTTTCAGAGGGAAGACGAGGAGAGGCGCCGGTTATGCAGCAGTGAAAACCTTCTCACTAACATGAAGAAGGCACTAGAGAGGATGACGCCACTGACAGTGTCGGTGTTGCGGGCGTGGTGGTCGTGCGAATGAGGACGGTGGTCGGCGGAGGCGTATTGCGGTGGTTGCTGTGTTTTTGTTCCCAGGAGAGAGAAGGGAAACGTGATGAACGGTTACAACATGAGTTTGCCAGAGATGAAAAATAAACTGCCCCTCCTCACGTCTCTAAGAAAAAGGAGAAGCTACGAAAAAAAAAAGAGAGAGGTTTTAATGCATCAAGATAGGATTTGAAATCATGGTTGAACTGGTGGTCCCTTTATTGAATAAATTTAATTGTTTGAAAAAATGGTGGTGCGCCATGGATGTGCATTCTACGGATAATATTAAGGTGTGAAGTTGGTCCATAATGTTTTGAGATCAAAATGAACTTTCGTGAGAGCTTATATTCAATGATGAAGTTATACACGGCGGATGATATCATCAGGTATTTTTTGTTTGCCTATCATGAATATTTAAGACTGTGGGGGTGTAGGTAATTTTACTCGATTACTCGAAGGATTTGAAAAAAAAAATTGAGTGAATCTAATCCCATTTTCAAAGTAAAATAAAATAACTATTTGGGATATGGCTTTTCATCTGATGATTGATATATGCAATTTGATAGTTTCTAGAATTAAGTTTTTTAAAATTTTATTCTAAAATATAAGTTGTTCTATATGAAGCCATGTGATTTTTATTTTTATTTTTTTTTTAAAATATGATCATAAGGAAGGGTGATAGTATTAATTACTATCCCAAAAGTGTTATTTAGAAACTTCTTAGGAAGTTTAGAAATTATAAATAAGTGAATATCCCTTATGATACTAACTAAAGAAAAATAGAGGAGAATTATTTTCTCAATCTCAGTATGCCAAATAATTAGGAGCTTACTACTTGTGATGGTCTTTTCTAGACCAGGTGTTGTTTATGCAGTAAGTAGACTAAGAAGATACTTAATATTCTAAATAAGACTATTGAGACTTATGAGATGCTTACGAGATTCAATGGAATATGTCATTGAATATAGTGGATTTTCTCATTGTACTAGAAGGGTACAGTGATGCTAATTGAATATCTGATTCAGACGATACAAATCTATTAGTGCTAATAGATTCACACTTGGGTTAGTGTGATTCCTTGGAGATCAGCCAGGCAAATGATATTGCTAGATCAACAATATATATGAGTATGTTATTCTTGAAAAGGGCTGATAGTGAAGCTGAGTAGTTGACGAACTTCTTAGCTAACATTCCACTAGGAATGAAAATACATTGTGATTGCCAATCGACAGTAGCTAGTGAAACAATTTCCATTGAGTATATGAAGTCAAGATGGAATCTAGTAGATCCTCTGACAAAATCCTAGGATGAAATATGATTATAGAAACATCGAGGGGAATGAGAGTTGAGCCACTTGCAACAAACAAGTGATGGTAACCCAACCTTTGTGATTGGAGATCCCATGAATAAGGTTCATATGGGTAAGAACAAGTCGCTTGTTAGTTCTGATAGCACTAAATTAATTGATTGATTTTAATCAATTATGTCCATTCCTATAGTGTATGTGAAAGTGCTAGAGATTGCATTGTTGAGAGGTTAAACTTTGTAATTAAAATTCTTTGAGGTGTAAGAATTTTAACTTAAACAAAATTTTAATGATTTTCATATCCCTTATTTTAATGATAAAGTGTCCTTAGTTCATATAGCTTGCTATACCAACTACACTGTGTGTTAAGTTTCCCAATCTAAGATTGGTTCATATAGCTTGCTATACCAGCTCAGATGCATTACTTTCTATGTGAAACCCAAAATTTTCTTTCTTTCTTTCTATATCTTATCTTTTGTAATATGTGGGGGATTGTTATATATTTATAATAATATTGCAAAAATAATAGCGATGCAGTTGTTACAACGTGAGCAAGGCTCCTTCCTTTTTAGGATGATAGCATCGAGATCTCCTCCACATGTTGATCCCACATCCACTTTTTATGGGATATTACAGAGCATGGATTTTTAAATCCATTCAACACACAACCATGTTTTGGTCTCTCCTTTTCTTATTTTCTTCTTTTTCTCTCTTCTCTTATATCCTGGGTTATTTACTGTTTAAAGAGTACTTTTTCTTGCTAGTTTCTGTTATCCTCGGAATATATCCGAGATGTTCCTATCATATCTGGGGATTTGTGCATATATTGTGAATAAATCCTTAAGGGCAGTGTTTTTTACATGCCTCAGGAATTTACATATTGATCTATTTTTTACCAGAGTTCTTTGATATCAGTAGTACGCATTGATTTTGTTTGTTTAATTTTTTATTATTGTTGTGAATTTTGTGCGTTGCAGAGAGTAAGAGTAAGAGAGTTTCATTGAAGAAGAAGTACAAGGTGATACGGAAGGTGAAAGAGCACAACAGACAAAAAGCGAAGGAAGCGAAGAAGCTTCGGCTGAGTGGGAAAAAGAAGGTTGAGAAGGATCCTGGTATTCCCAATGATTGGCCCTTTAAGGAACATGAACTCAAAGCCCTTGAAGCTCGAAGAGCGAGGGCCATTGAGGAATTGGAGCAAAAGAAAGCTGAACGCAAGGAGAGGGTAATTGTTTTATCATTATTGAACTCCCATTTCATGTTATGTTACGAGATAAGCTAAATGAATGAATAAATAAAAAATGTCAGGTAGAAGTTTTATGTAAACCTTGTTCATGTAGAAAGTTGTTCATGGACAGGAAGAAAGATATATGATAGAAGATAATGAGGGTGCTTGACTGTTGGTATATTAAAATGTTTTTGTATTATTGTATCACTGAAGATTGATGTCCACTTCAAAATGGGGTGGGAAAGAGAGGAGTGCTACTAAGAAAAGAGCCCTTTGTGATCTCTGTTTTCCTTGCAGTTAGAAACTTACTATTCATTCCTTGTTTCAGGCTCGTAAAAGGAAATTGGGCTTGCTAGAGGAGGAAGATAACTCTAAGTTGCTAGAGGATTCTAAAAAAAATACTAATGATTTTGGTAATGCTGCAAAGACCAGAGGTGTGCATTTATTTGTACTTTCCTGACAGTTTGGTTAGTTTGACTTTAAGTGCTTACTTGCCTGTGTTCTGACCATTGTTATTTTTGGTTTTCTTATTCCATAGATAGCTCAGATAGAGCCTTTTACAAGGATCTTGTTAAGGTCATTGAAGCCTCTGATGTCTTACTGGAGGTCCTTGATGCCCGGAACCCTTTGGGGACTCGCTGTCCTGAGATGGAAAACATGGTGATGAAATTGGGTCCTGATAAACGTCTTGTTTTGGTTTTAAATAAAATTGGTAGTTTACTGATCACATTTCATTTTTGTCTCCCTTCTCCATTTTGGTATATTTATTTTTGTGCTGTCTAATCATTTGACCTATATAATAGATCTTGTGCCTGAAGAAGTTTTAGAGAAGTGGCTCAAATACCTTAGAGAAGAATTACCTACTGTGGCCTTCAAGTGTAGCACACAACAACAAAGATCAAACGTTGGAGCTGATACTCTACTCAAATTGTTGAAGAATTACTCAAGAAGTCATGAGGTAACAGATTTAATGATGATAGTTGTTTGTAAAATTGCAACTTAAATTTGGTTCGGGTATTGTGCTTCCCTTCATGGAATTTTATCTGATATATGATTGAGAAACCTTTATGTATTCACTGCTGATCCTCTTTTGGTACGTAAGGATGTGGTTGTATATGTGTTTCCCTGCATTCTAGCCTGGGATATTTTAAATGGACAATGATACTTTAACCCACTTTTTTTGACCCACTTTTAACCCATTGCTTTAATCACCATTAGATCATCTTTTTTTATTTTTTTTAGTGATGTGATGTGATGATCTAATGTGCATTGGATACACTGTCTTGACATGAAAATTATACAATAAGGGACGCCTTCACTTGAAAAACCAACTTAAATGTTGTCAAATTGGCAAACCTAAATGTTGAACCAAATATAAAATCAGAAGGTTTTGCAAATAATTCATAGTATATATACTTAGGGAGAAGTGAAGAACCTAAGTGAGTTGGTTTTCATTTTTTGTTCTTACATTTAGAGTCAATTTGAAGCAACTTTTGCAGGTGGATGTGTCGTGTGCACCGGATCAAAAAGAAAAATAAAGTGGTAGATCACGCTATTTTTTTCACATGTCAGTAGAAATTAAATTATTACTAAACCCTATGTCTATGGTACTTGCTCCTAAAATAATATCACCTCTTGTTGGGACTTGAGAATTGTTGGCATTGGTGTTCTCTATGTTGTTGATGCCTTTTTCTGAATCATAGTTTCTACTGTAAGATAAGTATCAATTCTGTTAGATAGGATTTTTTCTTACTGTTGTAGTGTTGGTTCTATTTTATCCGTTGAAAATGATTTTATTATCCAAATATATTTTATTTTTAGAATCAGAATAGAAATGTCTGTTTAGGTCTAATTTAACTCTAAAAAAAAAGTGAAGTTTGCGCCTAGTTAAAAGCTTGCACACACACAACAAACACACATATTTAGTCATCTAGGTGACACTGATCTCTGACATTTGTTTGCTTGTGCATGAATGTGCCAACTTTTGGTCAATCACAGGAAAAATTAAATATACAGTTTTTAAGTTGGAAGAATATGCTTTAGTGTGGATCTTCGTGGGTTATCATTGCTACCTTTTGGGGATTTTGCATATGACTTAATTTTTATTTTCCTTGGTGTAATTTTTTTTTTCTAGTCTTTATAATGTCTATTGCTTATCTATTAATTGTTTTGTTTTTTCTGCTTTTGTCCTTTAATTGTAAATTATTGATTTTTTTGTTGTTTTCCTTCCATGTCTTGACAGATCAAGAAGTCAATAACTGTGGGTTTGATTGGCTTGCCCAATGTGGGTAAGAGTAGTCTTATTAATAGTTTAAAAAGGTCTCATGTTGTCAATGTTGGATCTACTCCGGGGTTAACAAGGTCAATGCAAGAGGTTCAATTGGACAAAAATGTTAAGTTGCTAGATTGTCCTGGTGTTGTTATGCTGAAGTCTCAAGAAAATGATGCTTCCATTGCCTTAAAAAATTGCAAGAGGATTGAGAAGTTAGATCCTATTAGCCCAGGTATACCAAGTCATTCCTCCCTCCTCTTATTATCTGGTTATTCAGGTTGTTTATTTGCATTAATTCAGTTCGAAATGAATGGTAGAAGATTTATAGGTATTTTACATGAAAAAATAGTAAAAGAAAATGAACTTGTGAAATTGAAGAAATTCTATTCAATTCTACAAAAGTTTGAAGTATTTGCTATTTTTTGGTGCATTTGGTTTGACTAGTAGCTATATATATAAGGGTGTTTTTTGTCTTTAAACGTGTTATGTTATGTCTGTTTTTAAGCATAAGTGCTATTGGTCCATTGTACATTTTAATTTAACATCTGGTTTTTTTGTGTAAATTTCTTGTCCCCTTTTCCTCCATTTTCTCAAATAGAATGACTTTCAATTATAAATTCAATAATTTTCAGAATCGTTCCCTCTTTACAACTTCCCTTTACTTTTGTGTTAACAATGATGGTGTGAATGAGGTAAGTCCGTGGGTCGCTGGGTGTGTACATTGTATTTTACTATATGGTTGTGTGTGGTTTGATCTAACCATTCTCAGGATGTCGGTGATAATAACACCCTTTCATTAGATCTTGTCACTTATCCTAGTTATAAAATGGAGTTCTGTTAGGTTTTAAAAGTGCAACTGATAGGTGATGTAGTAGAACGTTGGATTTTTCTATGTGCGGGTTGTTGGATTATGTTTCCTGTTATCTTGTTTTAGATATAAATTAATGTTTGATTCAGTAATGAGAATTCTAATTTCCAAAACACTTAGAAGTTTGCATGATACAATTATTTTATTTATGGAAAATCCTGATTTAAGCTGTACTGACTCTTGTTAAGTAAATTGAAAGACTTATTTCTTTTCTTTTAACTTGGACAACGCAGTGAAGGAAATTCTAAAGCTCTGTCTGCCTGAGCAGCTGGTAACTCTGTACAAAATTCCCAGTTTCAATGTAGGTGATGTTGACGACTTTCTGCTGAAGGTAGCTGAAGCTAAGGGCAAGCGCACGAAGCGTGGAATATTTGACGTTGCTACTGCTGCAAGAATTGTTCTTCGTGATTGGAACGAGGGTACGCATACATGGAATTTCTTAAATTATGATCAGAGAATCGATTACTTTTCTGTGTGTTGAAGTTAAAATTGAGAAAGAACTAAACGGAAAATTTCTCTTTCTGTTTGTATGTTTCAGGTAAAATCCAGTATTATACCATGCCCCCAAATAGGGATCAAGGTGAACCTTCAGAGGCGAAGATAGTTTCTGAATTTGCAAAAGAGTTTAACGTTGATGAAGTCTATAACAATGAATCTTCATATATTGGGAGCCTTAAATCTGTTGATGACTTCAGTGCTGTTGAAATTCCTTCAAGTCACCCTCTCAATCTTACTGAAATGATGTTGGAGGTTTGTTTCTTGAAACCGTTTAGAGAAAATTCCTAAGGAATTGACTATTGTTGATATGAATCGTATGCTGGGAATTTGAGTGTTTTCAGACTTACTAATTAAAGCATTCTGTTGTAGGATGAGACAGAAGCGAAGTCAGGTGACCAAGGCGAAGGTCCCGGAAATGTGGGTGAGGTGGATGAATCCATGGAAGATGATGGTGGGAAGAACAAAGATAACAGTGCATCAAGTAGGCAAAATGAAAAATTATACACTGCGGACGGTATGCATAATACAAAAATGTGGCGCGCAGAGAAGAAGAAAAGAAAAAAGGCTAAGAAAGCTTCAATGGATGGTGATTATGATTTCAAAACTGATTACTTCCAAAAGGGAGGAGCATCAATGGGTTCTGAAAACAGCCAGAGTGAGGATTCTGATGATGAACCAGTCAACTCTGAAGTGCCTATGTCTGCTATCCAAATTGATGATTATAAACAAGCCAGCACATTCATTATTTAAACCATTATTAAATTATATTCAACTTTAAGACAACATACTTTTGCACTTTCTTGTTTATTGTTACAATACCAGTCTTCACACATTAAAGCTTCTACTTCAAATTACTCCTTTTTCAAATCTGAAATCAACTTTAAGAATTTTGTCACTAATTAGAAATTTTCGTCTCGATTGAGCTGCATCGCCCTTGTCTTTATTTTTATTGTGTGTTTGATCTTATCTTAAGTTTGCAAAAGGTTTTAGGTAATTGCTTCCAGCATCTCTTCAATTTTTTAATATGACCATTTTATTTGTATAAAAGTCACTTTGGAATTATAAATTCTGGACTAGGCTTTCCGAAAATTTTGAAATAATATTTTCGGAGCAAAGTTTCCCAGAATAAAACTTCCGATATGAAATGGGATTTGAAAAACATGAAATATTTTTTTGAAAAAAACATTTTGAAATTAATTCTTTTAGCATTTTCTCTCTTCTTCTGCAGTAGCCTTTAGGTGACTGTTGCAGCTATGGGAGTGGTGGTGAAAATGGAAGTGTGGGTATGATGGTGAAGGATATTTAAATATTTTCCTTATATTGATGAACACAGAGAGAAATCGATGGAATGCAGGAAGCAATGGCTAATGTTTTATTTTACTGTTCAAATTGCAACATTTGAAAAGATTCTGCATAATTCTGTATATTGTCTACACTCTTTTTCATTTCCTGTTCTTATACTACTACCAAATAAATTCATTCAAAAATTACAATATAAAAGTTTCTTAAAGTTTAAATCAAATTTTCCTATACTAACATTACAATCAAATATAAATTTGTAACAACAAAAATTTTAAAAACTATAAGAAAAGGAAATTATAATTTTATTACAGATAAGGAAATTTATTTCTACTGAAAACATAATATAATATTTGAAAATAATCCCCCATCTTCTAGTTACACATATCAAGGTTCATATATGTTTATATAGATGAATTTGATCCTCAAAAGAAAATGCAAATTTAGTCTTTCATTTCTCAATTGTGTATATGTATATTTAAAAGTTAATATATGTACTGAATTTGATCCTCAAAAGAAAATGTAAAATAAGTGAAAATAGTTTTATTAAAAATGTAAAATTGTGTATATTTAAAAGGTAGGGAAAGATTATATGTTTCTTACTATGCAAGTGTAATTTTTTATTGTATTTTTATAGAAGTATTTGATTGTCTAAATATATGATAAATGGAAGAGGATAGAAGAGAAAGGTAAAGAAAACCGTGATGATATTAGTATTGTGAAGACTTAAATTCGCTACTCAAGTACAAAGTCAAATTTCAATGGAAAAAACTTAAATACATATGATCATTTTACCTCATAAAATATTTATTTTGGAATTAAAAAAAATGTATGGTTCAATATAAATTTAAATGGAAAGTTTTTAATAAATAAATTAAATAATTAAAATTGTAGTCAATGTAAAAATATAATTTGATATAATTAAGAATGTCTGGAATTCTGAAGTATAGAAGCATCATTTTAAAAAATAAATTATGACAAATAAAATAAAAAACTGGGTGAGAATTTGTCAACCTGAAACGAAATAAACTACATTTTCTTTGCATTGGAAAAAGGAAATATATTGAGAAGTCCATTCTTGTTCATATAATATTACATTTCTTTATATTTACTTTACCTATAAAGCAGTCAAAATATAAATATATTTGCGGTAAAAGTCAATCATTGACATCATAGAAAATCTTTACAATCTTAGACTATTTAAATTAAATTTTTATTCTCGTATTTCTCTCTTATAGTACTTAAATTTATTTTTACAAAGTAAAATCATGGTCGTGTTTCATGGGAGAAACAGAAACCTACGGAAAACGAGGAAAGGCACATGGGGTATTTGGGACCCACTGCGATATATTAGGTGATAAAGTGACGGTATGAGAAGGACGTCGTCGTTTTGGAAGAAATCCAAATCACGCTGTTGCACCGCGAAACCTGGTGAAAATGAAATTAGTGAAAGAAAATTTCAATACTAATAATGCTCACGTTGGTGCCTTAAGATTGTGATCACATTTTATGATTGAAAATCAAAATCAAAACTAAAAAATAAAATGTATTTTTAGGGTATATTTAGACAAACTTCTATATAAAAATTTTCACGTTAGAAAAATAAATAAATAAATTTGTTTATAAATTAAAATTAGTTTATTTATAAGTTAAAATTAGTTAATTATTTACTAATTTGAAAAGATTCTCTAATATAATTTTATCTATTTAACTTGTGTACAAGTGTTAATTAGTATTGCTCTATCATGATTATAAACACAAAAACCTTAGCAAAGATAATCAAATACTCGTAAAATAACGTCTAAAGAAAGGTAAAGTATAATAAAGAAAAATTCTCCATTACATTGTTGATGGAAGGAGATAAGAATCAAAGAAGAAAGAATGAATATGGTGTATCATAAGCATGCAGTCAAATAAGAAACAGTGAAGAATATGATAATTATACGTTTGTCAAATTAATATACTAGTTAATTAAACTCACACACTATACAGAGAATTACATTGCATCGATAAATGTTCAATTTACTTAATTTAATATATTCTTTTAAACTTAATCATGAATCTTTTTAGAGAGAAAACCTCAAGGTTAAATACCAAATCTGAAACTTGAATAAGAAGAAAATCATGAATAGGAGGAAATCCCTATTGTTGGACATTCAAGACTTGAGTTGAACATCAATCTTTATTTTATATAACATTTTAAGAGAGTTATGAGAGAGATATATCAACTCTATATGCTTGTAGCGAGAATGGTCCACATAATTGTTTTGTATTGAGGTTGAATGTAATTTACTCTAATTGTTTGTACTACTACAATTTTATATATTTAATTTTTATTATTCATGTGTTAATGATTTAGTTTATACTTTAATATTTGGATTAACTGATCACCCAATTTACAATGTTCACTATTTATTATTGGGACAAACTTTAATTAAAGATTAGTTCTATTTTTATATTCTTCCAATCTCTCTCTCCAAATTTCAAGAAAGTAGTTATTTTAGTGAAAATAGTTTTTTTTTAATTGGGTATTAAATTTTATTTCATGTTACGTCCTACCTCTATAAATAGTCTTCTTAACCTATTTTAGTATTTTATTCCTTAAGATTTTTGTTGAGCTATTTTTGTTTGATCCCTTCCGAGGAATTTTTTTTAAGAGAGTAATTCATTTATTTTGAAGAATTTGAAATACTTTCATGAAAAATGATATATTTGGATGAGAAAATTAAAAGAAAATTGAAATTGATAAATTTTAAGAAGGTATTTCAAATAGCTAAAATAGTAGAATTTAAAATTCATTCAAAAAAAGAAATTAAAATTTCCTAAGTTATGGAATTGTTAATTGCTTATGACATAAAATGTCCACAAGTCTAAAAATTCAAGTTGAGCCAAGCAAAAAGGTTAAGACGAGCGGTTCAAGTCGAAGGTCGAATTGAGTCAAAAGTTGTGTTGAATTTCAAACCAGATCGATTCGAGTTGAACTCTATTGAGATTTGGTAGAGGAAATTATAAATAAAACTTTATTGATTCTGCCACAAATTTTTGGCTAGTTTTTGTAAATTCTATTTTTAAACAATAGGAATAATTTTGTTTTCTATTTTCATAGCAATTTGAGAATTCTATTTTAATTTAAAAATTGTGTAAATGATGAATGCATGTGGATGTTAATGTTAACACATAAATGAGTAAGACATAAATCAACATAAAGGTTTGCCAACAAGTTACCCAAAGTTGTTATGATAACAAATAATAAATATCAAGTTTTGTTTGAATAATAAGTTTGTCAAAGTGTGAATCAATTTATTTCTTAGCTATAAAACAAACAAAGATTAGACATCTTATATAGAAGAACAAAGTGCTATATAACCTCAAGATCAACTAACAACCCCAATAGTTAAAATTGTAATCGACATAATAACTAAATTATACTATGTCGATTATTATTTAATTGGCATAGAAAATTAATCAGTATTGTCATGAAAGTCCCCACAGTTGTGTAATGAAATACTAAAAACTAATTATTTTTTTCAAATTGTTGAACTATAAAAGAATTAGTAACTAATAACATCCTCTTGTTTTTATATTCTCATATAAAACAAATAAAGGAAAAATTCAAATCGAAGATAGTACTTCAACTTATATAATAAATAAATAAAAAATTCACTCTATATAATTTACACAAATTATTTATAAAAGAATATCAAATAAAAAAAATTTAAAATTCATTTAATGTTATATCACATGTTTTTATTTTATAATTTCAACCATATTAACACTTGAGTAGGGATGTCAAAATGAGTCAATCCAGCTCACACAAGTTATTCACAATGAGTTGCACTAAAAAAAGGGTCAGTTCAATCCGATTCACTCTTTGGTGAGTCAAAAATTTTGCAACTCAGTTTGGTCCATCACGGATTGGTGGGTTGACTCACTTATAAATTTATATTTTTTTGCAATGTATTATTACATTACAATGAAAATGAATTGATTTAAGTTATATTTTATAATAATGAAATGAAAGTGTTCATCTAACTTTTGAAATATTATTATAAAAATAATAGTTAAAGACTATTCAAACATCTGATAAACCGAGTTGAGTTACCTATTTTGACATTTTTATATTTGATAAACTTAAGTATAAAAAACTTTAATAGGAGGGCATATCACATTTGGTGAAAGTTTAGTTTGAAAAAAGACTCGGAAATTGCTCTTTTCTAAAAGATTGGCATTGTATTTTTCGTAAGAGTTCCTGAAGAAGTGTCCTTCAGAAGTATAAGTCATCGAGAAATTAAGTCATGACACACATTTTTTTAGTGATAAAATAATTAATTAAACTATGGACTTCAATTTATAATATAGGCGAAATCCATTAAAGAAATTTGACAAAAGATTATTATAGGCAATATAATATAACCGACAGAATTAGACTCCAGTAGTGAAGACCCAAAATTTGTGTTCGTATAGAAACTATATTTAATTACGATGGCGTTGAAAAAAATTAATTAAGGCATAAAAAAAAATCATGATAAGTCTTCACATATAATGTGAGCATAATAAATATAAATTAAAAATAATGATACACACAGAGTTAACCTGTTACATCGTTGTTCAATCTAAAATTGTTTTTCTATGGCCATATTACGATCATTTAACAACCGTTCCAGACTTCCGGAATCTCCCATGTTACCTATGTTAGTTGCAATTAGACACAAAACAACAAAGTATATATAAAAAAATATATATGGAACGTTAATTTTTGTTTGTTACTCTTTGGGTCAATTGTTACCTTTTATTTTAGATTTAGGTTTAATTGACTTTTTATCTAAATATTTGTGAAATTTTTTCCGTCATTCTTAATTTTTATTTTTAATTTTATATGAAATGAGTTAATATTTGTTAGATTTATGTTAAGGTGATTGAGAGAATGCGATGTAGTATAAAATTGGAAAATAAAAATCATTTTTGAATGTTTACAATGTCATTTATGGTATTATATAAAAGATTTACTCTTAATAAGTATTTTTTAAATTAAAATAATTAATTTTTCAATTTTATATTTTTAGTGATTATTTTTTAAAATTTAACCATTTTTATACGAAAGATAATAGGAATTGTTTGAGCGAAACAAAATAGTTATTCAAATAAAACAAAATCTAATAATAAATAAAGAAGATAAAGTTTTTATATTACCTAGTAGATGAAGAATTTATGTTATTGAACACTTAAATTGATGTTAAACAATTTTATGTGAAAAGAAGATATACAATAAATAAAAATATTAAACAATAGTAAAAATATTCAAATTAAGACAAAAAAAAATTAATTAACATATATCATTTGAATATAATTGTATAAATATTGTGATATAAGACGAAAAATATCTTGAATCGAAGATGAAAATAAATTTTATGACAAGTCAAATGATTAAAAGAAATAAATAATATATATATATATATATATATATATATAGATAATAGATAATGAGTATTTAATAATTTAAATAAAAAAAAAATAACGAAAATTAATATTTGGGATGAATATATACATCTTTATCTCCAATAGAAAAAGTAAGATATTTTCTATATCAGTTGGAGATTCTCCGTTAAAATATAAACAACATCAGACAATACCTAAACAAACGAAATTAGTTGTGATCCCTAATTACATGTATCAACCGAATACAATCGATAGGGAAATTAAACAAAGACAGAAAAATCGAATCTAGTTGTCATATCTACGTCACTGTGAAAAAAAAAATTGAGATAGATGAAAGTTTTTTCTTTCTTTTGCAAAATAATAAGAAGTACCAATCAATTTAATTTTTCTCTAGATTCCCCCTTAAACAGAATTAATGATGTTTAGATAGACAATTTTAGAAGATTAATTTATTTTTGCAAATTATTTAAAACAATTTGGAACAAAACATGTCAGTAGAATAGAGAATTTAAAATTTTATTAAAATAATTAAATTATTTAAAATTATATAGTTTCAAAATTTATCTAAGATATAAGAATTTAAAACTTTTATATTGTTACATTAATGTATCTTCTCTTTTATATTTTTTTTAAAGTTTAATTTTGCTTAGAATATCGTTGACTTTAATAAAATTGAGACATTATTAACTTGATCCATGTTTTGATGTTGTAATTTTAATATATTTTTATCAATCATGAAAACTTATTAATTCAAATTAAAGTAGATATTATTTATTTTTTGGACAACATTATAAAAGTTATTTTTTATTGTTAATATTAATTAGGTCAACATTATTTATCAACTAACTCTAGTTCAAATTTTCTTGATAACATTATAATAATTTTTTTTATATCATTCACATTTTTTTGAATTTGTGTAAATTAAGATTATTTTAATTTGATGTCATTTGAGATGGTTTTCAACCAATATCAATTAAAATTAGGTTTTAAACATTGTAGGTTAAAATTATTTTTCTATTAATGTTAATTGGAATTTTCCTGACCAACACAAAAATATTTTTTTAGGTTGATTTGGCTATGATTTTTTTTATCGATGCTAATAAGAATTATTTTTTATTCACGTTGTAAAATATTTTCTTTTTAAATTATGTTATTTCTTATTTGATATTAGTCAGGATTTTCTCGTCAAATAACACCAGGCTATTTTTTGACACATGCGAATTAGATTTTTTTTTTAAATGGACATTTATGTAGTAATTTTTTTAATTTTTCCATTGATTTTTCTTTATCGATGACACCAAGTTTGTTAAGATTTTTTTTTTAATGTTAACGATAGAAAAACTGCTTACCAACATAAACTAGAATTTTCTTTTTGTAAGTAGTTTCTCAATAAATAAAACTTGAAATTTTGTATAGTGAAAGATGAAAGACGATGAGAATTAATCTCTAAGAGTTGGGGAATTTTGTGTTATTATGTTCTATATGGAACTTTGTGTCATAATGTCTCGGTATCCTAAATCTGAAATCTAAAGTAGGCTAATCAACTGAACAAATTGTATAAATGCATTTTTTTTTTTAAATTGGCTTAATCAATGATTTAGTATTTAGTCCTCTCATTTATTACATTTGATACTTTAGTTCATTTTAGTTCTTTAATTATTATTTTTATTTAATTTAGTTTTTTTATTTTATTTTTAATTTTTAATTTGGTCTTTTTATTATTTTTTATTTAATTTAGTCCTTTTATTTTAAATGATCTAATTTGTTTTTCTTTTCGATTTGAGATTAAATTAATAATTAAGCTTAATTACAATTTATATATACATGTTAAAATAATTTTTTTATAATGTATATATCAAGTCACTCTACCTAAAGATTGAAATTATTTATTTATTTACACCACACCTAAATACTTTACTTTATTACATTTAGGTGGAGTGATTTGGTATATAAAGTTTACAAAATTATTTTAACATTACATATAATTTGTAATTAAACTTAATTACTTATTAGGTCTGAGATTAAAGAGGATAAAATTGATTTTTTTTAAAAGAGGATTAAATTGAATTAAAAATAACAAGGAGACTGAACTGAACATTTTTAAAAGACTAAATTAAACAAAAAAATAATAATAATAAAGGAATTAAAATGAATCAAAATAATAATTTGGAAGACTAAATCAATAATTAGGCTTTTTAAATTTGTTGATAAAAAATGACACAAGCAATAGTTTGACCCATATATAGGCTAACAAGTTAATATGTAATATAACCCTACATGAATGTTTTGTGTGAGTGTTCTCCGAATATAAACATATATATATATATATATATATATATATATATATATATATATATATATATATATATATATATATATATATATATATATATCAAAAAAAAAAAAAAATATATTTATAATGTGTG
>Ga0214542_1006443_pt1 | contig 21401 bp, 12 predicted proteins | sample CNSS1metaG_FD_160096 | JGI IMG/M metagenome (GOLD analysis project Ga0214542, IMG submission 160096) | Root nodule microbial communities from cowpea collected in UCLA plant growth center, Los Angeles, California, USA - CNSS1 | ecosystem: Host-associated > Plants > Roots > Nodule | place: USA...
TGTGTGTGTGTGTGTGTGTGTGTGTGTGTGTGTGTACACTCATCAAAGGAACTCTATCCTTTGATTCCATACCACACGGCCACCACCATGTTATCCCTGTTTATGTTTTTAGATGAATACCTCAAGATGCCTTTGTTGCCACACCTTGTAGAACACGTACGGGAAACCTATTATGGACCATACTTCGTAACGCTAGGTGGAGTTCCTAATACAAACATAGTTCGTAACGTTCCAAGACTACCAGACTCGTCAGCTAGATACTGAGGAGGGTAATCTATCTCGATCCATTCGTATGAGCCACAACTCGCACACTCATATTGGCAATACTCGCCAACCTGAGCCACAACTCAAGGGTTCCTCGTGTTCATCAGCCATCTTGAGCCACAACTCAATAGATGTCATTTTGAGCCACAACTCAAGGAACGTCACGTGTTTAACCCCTATCTCGAGCCACAACTCAAGGGATACGTTCTGAGCCAGAACTCAAGAAACACTCTAGCAAGCCAACCTTTAAGGTATCACTAAAGCCTTGTAGACCACGTACATCCAAATCACACAAGTAGTTACTTAACATGGACCTAGGATATACATTCTTCCACGAACCTGCCCGCTCGTGGTACTGCCTTTACGAACCTCCCTGCCCGTAGTCCAACACATGTGATCCAAAAGCTACGAACCTCCCCGCTTGTAGCAGCCCTCAAGTGTGAGCATGAAACATACGAACCTCCCCACTCGTATTCTCACACGAGAGCATCATAATATGAACCTCCACGCTCATATTATCATGTGTTCATCACCAGCCATGAACCTACCCGCTCATGATACAAACAAGCATCTCCAGGTCCAAGCCTAACATCACAAACATGCAAAATGCAAACCAAAAGAGCACAGTGTTCTTTGCGCTGATAGGTGAAAACACAGCGCAGACTGCCTAGCGGGTCACTCCTTACCGTCAGGCGCCACATGTTCAAGGATATCCCTGATGGTCCTATCGCCTGGCGATCTTCCTCGTGCCGCCAGGCGCTATACCAATGGTGAGAAAACACTAGTTTTTCACCTTGGAACAGGTTCTAATGAACCTAACACCCACAAGCACATCACTCAAGTTCGTCACACTACATATTCAATCATCTCGACATAACACAATTACTATGTTATACTTCTACACCTTAAGTATAATTATACCTCACATGTTTTCGCAATTTGAATCTTACCAATGCATGTAACTTACAATATAACTCATGCTTTTTAGGAACACACCATAGGAACCAACGATACCATCCAACTCATGCAATTATCGTAAAAGTATCTCTCCCCATTCCTAGGTTTATTCTCTATGACCCAATCTCTCAAGCCAAGCCAACCCCAACAACCACACAACACATTAGTCTCTCATTGGTTAATTTAGGCCCATTTTAGTGAGACATCTTATGTATTAGAATTACAACAAAGACCAGAATTCATGTTCATCATACAACTTACATCTATTCATAATTTGGCAGCCCCTTATCTACATTATCCTTTCATTCCTCTAACTTATCTAGAACAAGTTTAATGTTATTACATGTTCACCAACCACACATTAGACACTCCACTGCGTAATTCCTCACATTGTCTCATTATACCATTTCCCTGATTCAAAATGAACCCCAGTGGGAACTCATCTCATTGCCAGAACGCAGTCCACCAAAAGGTTGTTGTACATTGGTCGTCGCCTGGCGGCAAGTATGTACCACCAGGTTGTGCGTCAGTTTTTGGGTAAACCCAACTTTCACTACACATGCGAGAAATCCTAGAATTCCCAAATCCCACTAATTATCCCATTTCTCACTCTAGTAGACAATTAGTGTTCCATACTATATCTATGCATAGTTTAAACATGGTATCACACTCTTGTTAAACATAATCATCATAACTCACGTTATACCCTAAACCCGTGCAACCCATCAAGCCCATGCAATTCTCCAAACATCCAAATAAATTCAAACAATAACCATTTCGTAATTTTACATCAGCAATCACACAACAAAACTCCATAAAGCAATTGTAGAACATTAATGCATCCAAAATGCCATTCACATGCACATAAAAAAAACACAGAGAGCCTGCATTGCCTAACGGGGCCTGATTACCGCTAGGCAGTTTTTGGAAATTTCTAGAAACTTGATCTATAATGCATGAGTCGCCTAGCAGCCCATGAACACCGCCAGGTGGTTTCTGGGCAGAAATCCAGAAACGCGAAAACGCCAACAATTGAAGAGAAAACAAGCACCACAAGCATGAAATCATGTTACGAAAACATAATACAATGAATATACACGTAAAGGCAGCTCCCCTAACCTGGATTCCTAGCTCAACCTTGATTACTTTGAAGTTCCTTCCTTGATCACCAACGTCCTTCGTTGCTCTTCCTCAATTCAGCTCTCCCTCTCACTCACTAAAACCAACGATACACTACAATTTCTCTCCTCATAGTAGTCCACAATGGCAGCCTCCAAAACTCACTATTTCTCCCTTAATTTGCCTTTTAACTATACCTTAATTATGTTTAATGGCTAATAAAACGAAAATGCATTGATAATCATTACTAGAGGGTTTTTCCCAGCCCTTCCATATGCCCCACAAGACAGCTAAGGTTTTTGGCCTTTCACATTCATGCCAAAAATAAATTTTAGCAAAAATAAAACTCAATTTGTCTCTACCAAGGTTCAAACCCATGACCATGCAAATGCCACAAATGTCAAGTCAAAGCACAATCATTCAACTAATTCATGTTTCATGATAATTCCTATAAAATCTAAGATTTTATTATAACTAATCATGATCCACACTTTATCAAAATAAAACATAATTAAAATAACACACAATTGACATACATAAGACTCAAATTCAAGTCCTTTCAACACAACTAAGTACTCTCAACCATTTGAGCTAGTATTTTTCCATATCAAAAGTTCGTATTAAATGCCATAAAGACTTCCACTACCCGCATTTATTAATTAATTATTTATTTAATTAATTAAATTTCTCGGGTCTTACACCTTGGGATCAATATTTGGTTAAGTCTGACTCCTTTTCACGTTTGCTCATAATTTTGGGACAAATAGATCTTGAAAATTTGTGTAGCTTCAATCTGTTTTTTGCCCATCTCGTAATCATGTAAACCCAAATGTCCTCCAACATGCTTATGATAGGCTTAGTCCTTGTATTATGCAATACCCTATTGAGTGCCTCAGACATGTTTTTTACCAACATATCAGTAAGCTTTTGTGCTTAATCTTGATCTTGACCACTATCTATTTGAATCAATATTTGACGTATTAGGACAATGGTGATAGAATATTTACATTCAAGCTAACATAAATTTAACGTTAAGTTCAAAATAAAAACCTTGGGGGAAGAGTTATCAAGTGTTTGAATGCCTCCTCATTGACCTCTTTTATATTTCTTATTTTCATCTCCCATGATTGTGGGTGTGTTGCTAAAGTTGCCCTTCACATTAGATGCTTTAGACTTTTACCAGGATATTTCTTTCTAAAATTGGCCTATGAGTGCCTTATACAGAATCTTTGATCAATTTCGAGCTGAAGTTCTTGTATAGCTGGTTTAGGCCCTGCCAATAGAAATTCAATACAATGCACTTAGACGAAGTGTTGTCATATGGAAGTAAATGTACACAAAAGAGAACTTTCAAATCAAGTTTACCTTCTGTTGGTCTAATATAAAAGTGCATGATGCACACAGTGTAACTCCACCAAGGTCCTCGAATAATAGCTCCAAAAACCAGCTCCATGAATCCTTATTCTCAACCTCAACCACAACATATGCAAGAGGCAAAATTCTCTTTCAATTGTTTTAGTATTATGTTCTTGAAAACTTTCCTATGTAAATTATTAAAGAATAATGTAATACATGGAGTATAACTATGTAGATTTTATGCTTAATACCAATTATGATAATGCTTTAGCTAGTAGAGTAATCATTCTAATTTAAGGCGTTACTTTGAGAAATGGAAGAAAAGTTTATAAAATTTGTGAATAATTTGATGGGTTTATAAATAATTGTTTTTAATAAAATTAATTGGTTAAATATATTTTTAAAATTAATTATTAAATATTAAATTATATTTATTATTATATATTAAATTATATTTATTATAGTATTATTTATTATTAATTTTATTTTAATTATTATTTAATTATAACTTTTATTAATATATTTTAAGCATTTATTATATTCGTATAAAAATAAATATTTTATTCAATTTTAATTAAATGTATTTATGTTTTAATTAATTATGAGATAGTTTTTAAATATAAGTTTACTATAAAAATTAGAAAAAATAACTTAGTGTTCTTTTCTTTGCATGTAACAACAGAAATATGGATATGTAATTTTTTTTTCATGATTTATTGCATTAATCTTGAAATATCATCGCATTTCTTTGCTTATGAATTTTCGATCGCATTAAACAAACACACCTTAAAAAAGGAGAACAATAAAATAAAGAAAATTGTAGCATTCTTATCTATCTCTGATGTAAAAACAATAACATTCTCTAATAAATCAAAACACAACCAAAAATAATTCCTTAAAAAAATTAGTATTTTTCCTTATCTCAAGAGTAGTAAAAAGAAAAGAAAATTAGTTTGATGCTCCTTATTAAGAAGATACTATGCATCTTTTACAATAAGAAATGTAAGCAGTAAAGTGAATTTTCCTTTATGTTATTTTGGATAGAGTATTTTAATGAAATAATTTATTATTTTGAAGAATTTAGATTTCTTTGTAATGAAATACTTTATTTGGATAGATAAATTAAAAATCATTTCAAACGCAAGCATTTTTCTGAAGTATTTCAGTTAGTTAAATTAGTAGAAATTCAAATACCCTCAAAATAGGTGGAATTTAAAATTCTTCTCACTCAACCTCACATTCTAGACTCTCTGGTAGAGTTGTCAATTTGACCTAGTCTAGATGCAGACTCGACGAGCCGGACCGACGACTCGACGAGTTAGATGGGCTGAGTGGGCCCGATGACCCAGACAGACCAAGTGGGCCCGACGACCCAGATGGATCAGACTAGCCCGACGGCACAAACGGATCAGACGGACCCAACGATCCAAACAGGTCGGGCGGGCCTTATGACCCACACGGACCAGGCGGGCCTGACGACAAACGAACTAGGCTAGTCCGATGACATAAACAGATCGGATGGGCACGACGACATAAACAGATCGGGTGGGCATGACGACCCAAACAGGTCGGGCAGACCCGAGGACCCACATGGGCCAGCCGGGCCCGACGATCCAAATGTGTGGAATAGGTCCAACGACCCAGACACAAATAAGTCGGACAGACTCGACACCCAAATGGGCATGACGACCCAATGTATTTTAATTTCTTTATTCAAACAAGTTATCTAAAAAATAAATGGAATTTAATTGCAAGCAATTCAAATACCAAATATTTTAATTTCTGAGCATTGTTGAAATGCTCCATCCAAACACAAGGTTAATGTAGGATTTCCCTTTTTACTTTTCCATGCTCAAAAAATTTTGAAATTCCTAGCTTGTTTATGTTTGTGAAATAATAAATTTCATATATGATTTCAACTTTTTTATCCAAGTTCTATTTTAGTGATAATAGCATAGTTCAGTTCAAGTGAATTTCCTTATTTCTGTTAAACCTCTTTGCAAAAATAATAGCTTCAAGTTGTATTTGGCTTGAATTAAGTACTTGGAATTTGATTTAATTTTCTAACACAAACAACTACTAATTGAAAACTCGAGGAAACTTGGAAGTGAACACAAATTTATTTAAGAAGATTATATAAGTACGAAAGTTTATTTTCATGATATAAGGGTAAATTAAATGTACAGTACAAGGAATAAAACTTTAGATATCTAATTAGTGAAAATTTTCAAAAATATTAAATAAGACAACAATACATTAAAGAGGAAACAAGATAAGAAAGAAAATGATGAAAATACTTATTGGAATGGAAGAATAACACCACTTAAAAAAAGAAGAAGAAACATAATTTTCATGATAAACTCAATGGAAAATCACCATTTTCTCTCACGAGTTCAAAATAAGACTCCAAATTGATGATCATTTATACAAGATGTAACGTCCCATTTAATTATTAAACGAAATTAAAGGAAATGTCACGCAAATGATAGTGCAGTAGCGTAGTCTTGGGGTCCTTAACCCAACCCCTACAACCTGGGCACACCACGATACCAACGGAAATCAGATACAAGTCTAACAAAGAGTGTAGAGTAGAAATGCGTAAAGTGATACATGGGCCATAGCCCTAAAGAAATCATGAATAAGATAAATCTAGCCCAAAAGGCTAAGCAGCGGAATCACCATTTCCTTGCTGACCACGAGAACCTCGCCCATCTGCTCCCATCAATCAAATTGATGATCATCGCAAGAAAGAAGAACCACATACATGACAACCATACAACAAACAGGGTAAGGTAGAGCCAACAATATTTTCATCATACAGTCTAATATACTCTCACCATCCAATATCCATACAACAACCAAGCATGTTATGACTCTTCAATCAATACACTACGACTCGACTCGACTAATCCGGATATGTATAACTTGGTCGGATTCAGCGGATGCCCGCACTTGTGGTGGATACCTCTGCTCACCCCTGAGCTGCTCACCCCCGAGCTGTGTGTTACAAGTGTTACGATGGATCAATTTTCCCTCACCACAAGGTTAGCCTTTAATGAATTTCAGGCCTCCTGCTACTCTCACCACAGGAGTCAGTCCGCTCTAGGTGAGACTAACTGACCCCTTAGAGTGTCAGGATGCAACCTTACCTTGAATCCTTACCTAGTTATACAGATGGGGCACCACCATGGACATCCACTACCAGGGGCCATGGAATTACGTCCCGACCACTGAAGCGCGACCCTGAAAGTCTCACCTAGAGACCCCAAGGATTTATGCACTGACACAGACAAAATACGATCATACAGTCAAATAATATTCACCATGCAAGGGTACATTCATTATGTCAACCTTTAAAGCTGTTACCTTTCACATTTCCAGGTCCAACCCATTCCAACTCATCATAATCCATTCATGTACATAGAATCCAACTCATCTCATTTTCATGCCACTTTAATAATACCAATCTCATTTAGTTCACATGCCAAAACTCACACCGAACCCATCATTTAAATTTCATGAATCATGCTACGTATACATCATGCTCCATTATATACATGTCCCACATCATAACATTCATACCCACCCAAAACAGATCATCCAAAAATAGACAAACATCTCAACACAGCACTGTCTCGCCCAGCACCTCGCTCAGGCGAGACGTGCTCGCTCAGGCGAGCTCCCCCTCCGCCTAGGCGAGGGCTCGAAAAAGGAAGCAGAAGCACTCGCGGGATCTCGCTTAGGCGAGACCCCTCTCGCTTGGGCGAGATGCTCGCTCGCTCAAAAAGCCGAGTTGGTCGCCTGGGCGACCTTTCGCGCAAAAGTCCTGGGCGAGCTCCCTGTTCATCTCGCCTAGGCGAGACTGGCTCGCTTGGGCGAGATTAACAGGTTTCACCACTATTTTCCTGGAACAGTCGCACCCACCAATCCAAAACAACACATCAAGCCATTGCGCACATTCAGAACATCAAACCAACCAAGGACTCTCAGCACGAAAGTAAAACAACAGCAAAATCATAGTACACAAGTGGGTTCTAGCTTCCCTACCTGGAAACAGAGCCAACCGAAGCCTTGACGACACGACACGAGCACTGCAGCCCTCATAACGCACTAAAGAGCTGAAAAACAGGAGGTAAACGGGACAAGGGCAGATTAATACGAAACCCTAACTATGAAAATACAAAGGAAAGCACTGGAATCATACGATCTAGAAAAGGGGCACTTACGTGGAGTAGGAACTGGTTTGGAGCTAGTTCGAGAAAGCTTGGGGAGAAACCCTAGCAGAGTGTCCTGTGAGAGCAAGGGATGACGGTTGGTTTTCTGAATTGAATGAAAAATGTGGAATTAGGGCAACACGAAGGGTTCTTATATCATAGGCCAGCCTTTAGGCCCACTGCTACAGGACAGCCCTTAAAATTAAGGTGGCAGAAATAATTGGGCCTTACATAAGAGATTCCTTTTAATTTCAAATTTCATTCAATTTAAAAGCAATAATTACAAATGCAAGTAATTGACTATTTATAGCTAATGAAAATCCTAATGATAAAGTCTACTAAATGAAATTCAAATGTGGCTTTTAAAGCAAACAAGCCGAGTGAGAATATTTTCCAAAAAAACTGGGGGAATATTTGAAATTCAAATTTAAAAAATAATTTATTTATTGGAAAAAAATCTAAAAGGTGTAATCTATGTTTGATTGTGTTTTTCCATGTCTCTTTGTCATGATTTGCTTACCCTAAATTAGTGAAGTCTTGAATAATCTTTTTTCAAAATAGACTTAAATTGAATTTATTCGTCTTGCATGATTATTAATTTCTTATTTTCTTTTTCATGTTCTTTTCTGCTTCATTTTATTTTAGCCGAAAAAGTAAACTTGTAAAGACCGTCTAATATTATTAGATTCTCACACCTTAAAGAAAATAATCTTAATTTTTTTTATCTATACACTCACACGAGATTACGAGTGCGTTGGCTCAATAATTTGTGAGACCTAAAACAAATTTAAAAAATGAAGTCTTTTATTTAAAATTGATTTTTTGAACTTTTTTCCATGCAAAATTATTTATTAAATTGTCATAATTCATTTCATTTAACATTTTTTTTCAATATATATTAAGACTAATCCGTTTTATCTTTCTTGAGACATTATTGGTGTTAATAAGTTTTTATTACCTTTAACTTTGAGAAACTTTTTTCGACTAAAACAACTGACACTATAATTATTAACATTATTCTATAAGTTATATATATATATATATATATATATATATATATATATATATATATATATATATATATATATGTATATGTATATATATTGTACCACACCTAGCCGGCTTAGCCAAACACACTTCTTATCCTTTGTTGCTATAGTTATATCGGCAAAGACTGGGGGACTGATGTACCACACCTAGCCAGCTTAGCCCGGTTATAGTCCCAAAACCCGTCTACATAGCCCCTAAAGACACAAATAAGTAATCACCATGTATGAACGAGTAACAGTACCCGGTCTAAGCCACTAAAGGGTACCCGGCCTAAGCTGCTAACTTAGGATAACTAAGCAGGATGACAAAATCAGAGCACCACTAGCAAGGCTCCTAAGGGCCCGCGATAATCGAACTAAGGGACCTGGCCTAAGGCCCAAGCCCACCTATAGCCCAAGCAGGGGCCCAGCCCATAACGTGGTCAGACATAATTAATAATTTATAAATATATATGGACCTCAACAATTAAAAGTTCGCATTCATTACTCCCTTAATTACGAGATTTGACTTTTTAAAAAATAAAAGTATTTACAAAAGTTATTACAGTATAGAATTTACCTCATCAATAAAAAAAAATATCATTATCCTTTAATCAATCACGGTAACTAAAACAAAAGTTATTACAGTATAGAATTTACAAAGCTCTAAAATAACAAATTCATTTTAGAACATCCGGCGTGAATGAATAAAAAAGGAATCCATATATATAATAGAAAGTAGGGGGAGTGAAGAAAATAGAATTTAATAATGATAAAACTATTTTCTTAAATAATAAGGGGAAAAAGAATCCTAAAGAATGGGAATGCATCGAAACAAAAGATTCTTAAACGTTCCCCCACGCCTAAGCGGCCGGACCAGTTCCCAGCAACTCTCTCCGCCCTCGTCGTCGTCGTCCTTCTCCGGAACCCTAGGCGGAAGCGGCGGCAGCGGACATTCTCTCCGGTCCTGCCTCGTCTTAATGTCACTCAATTCCATTTGCAGCGGAAACTTCAGTACCGTTCCGAACATCTCACTTTTCCGCTTACGGCAACTCGCACTCCTCCGCCACCGTTTTTCCTTCCCGGAAGGCGACCGGAGCCATGTCACGATCCCGCTGGTCCAACCGGAGGACTCGGACCTCGGCAGAACCCGGGCTTTGGTTTCGCTTTGCGGTGCTGGACCGGGTTCGGTTCGTCGTGTTATGACTTTGCCGCAGAAAACGACGTCGTCGGCGATGCAACCGGAACAATCGGTTGCGGGAAATTCAAATTCTGAACGTTGCATAACGGAAACAACAATTAATCAATTAGAAGAGAAAAAAAGTATTTAGAAGAGTTGAGATTTGAGAATAACGGAGGTGAAACACTGAGTGATACATATATAGACATTTGAACGATAAGGGAAAACAAGACACATTTTCTAGAATGCATTGAGATCTAGATGACATTGACGCGGTCGTTGAAGTGATAGTATTTGTATATTTTCTTGGATCTTTCCTTCACCACGTCAGCGTCATTCTAGATAAAGTGACTTAAAACACATTTATATTTTTGTGATAGTTTTTTTCACCGAAAAATAAAATCTATTATTCGCAGAAAATAATCTCACTTAATAATTACTGTTTGCAGTGAAGTTTTTCTTTCAGACATTTATTCGATTATATATTAAAGGTTGAAATCTAAGAGTATGAGTAAAATGAAACATTTATGTTAATTAATTTACTTATTTCGTGGTATTTTAGTTATTCAATCACAATTCTGTTAATTATTTTTGAAACTTCATAAATTATATATATAAATTATATATAAGTAAATATAAATCTTACTTTTAAATTATTTTATAAGATTAAATTAGACTTAAAATTTACTTCTTTTCTTTATATCAAAGTCATTTGAAGTTTACTTCACCAAAATTTGTTATTTGGTTATTTATTAAATTTATCGCGTCATTTGTTAATATGAAATGTAAATATATTTAAATATAAGAGTATTGGTTGAAAATTTCACATCAATTAAAGATAAAATAAGTTTATAATATATAATGATGTAAATATTATTTTGCATTCTAAATTTTAAAAATAAATTGGACATAAAATCCATTTATTAGAACTCAAATTCTTCTTCGTAGTTGTACTCGTATCGTGCCGAAGGGATACTAAGCGGAACAGTTAATTTAAGATTTGGGATGAGATCGAGATGAAACTAAGATTAGGTCGACGTAGCGCTAGGATGAGGCCGTGATGAGGCCAAGATGAGGCTGAGATGAGGCTAGGATGGTCGAGATGAGGTCGAGATTCTCTCCCCCGTGTTAGCCAGTCTGACTTGTTCCTTTAATAAGATGATGCCCCTCTCTTTATACCTGACCTCCATCCAACTTGATCTCAACCTCCCCTAAATTCGTGGAAGTAAGTGAGTCTTCATGGGATGACGTGACCACAATCTCCGCGTGAGGATGATTCGTTTCTCATAGTCGTTCCCTAGGAAAGTTGACGTGGGTTTTCAAGATGTAGTGGATAGTTGGGCGTAGGTTGGACACGTAGGTCGGATGCGTAGGTCGTCCAAACGCTAGGTACGCCAGGGAGGTACACTAACCCTTCGACCTTGAGTCCAAAGGTTGTTTAGGCGAGGTGGTTGTTACAACTTTCCCTAGGGCGTGTCCTAGTGTCTTGGGTCGATGTGTCGGATGTTAATGTTGGCAAGGTGGTCATCGTAGCTTTCTTAACCCTCAGTAGGGCCAATTCCGATGTAATTTCCAACTAAGGTTCACGACACCAAGGGTTTAATCCCGAGGTGATTTCGACGTAACCCTCAGTCAACGATCGACTTGAGTTTTATCGCTTACGGGTTTTACCCCACCCCGAGCCGAGCTTAAGGGGATTTTGGTGTTTACGGGTTTTACCCGACCCCGAGCCGAGCTTAGGGAAATTTTAGTGTTTACGGGTTTTACCCGACCCCGAGCCGAGCTTAGAGGGATTTTGTCATTTACGAGTTTTACCCGACCACGAGCCGATCTTAGGAGCATTTTGGTGTTTACGGATTTTACCTGACCCCGAGCCGAGCTTAGGGGGATTTTGTAGATTTTTTGGGGTTTTCCGCATGGATATTTGAGGTGTGGTGTGGTTGGACAACATGATACCGGGCAATTCTTCTTACTAATCACCTTTTGGGGTTGTATGGTAATCTTTAATCGAGGCACTACCGACATGGAGATTTGTAGCCCTCAACAAAAGTACCAATCGCCCTTGGAGGAGATAGGATCTTCTGTATATGAGGTGTACCCGACATGGAGATTTGTAACCCTCAACCGAGCTTTAGGGTTTGTCGTTGTTTCACGAGTTTCTCCCGTGGTTGGTTCTGCACTACTCTCGGGCTATGCATGTTCAATGGGTTATCGATGTCTATCTCGAGACTTCTCACCATGACTCCGTGTTTTGATTTTCAGTAGGACTTGGAAATCAGTTTTACCAGGGCCCCACAGTAGGCACCAATTTGTTCTTGTATCATGTTGAAGGAGCATTAAGCGGAATAGTTAATTTAAGATTTAGGATGAGGTCGAGATGAAACTAAGATTAGGTCAAGTTGGGGCTAGGATGAGGCCGAGATGAGGCCAGGATGAGGCCGAGATGAGGCCAGGATGAGGTCGAGATGAGGCCAGGATGAGGCCAAGATGAGGCCAGGATGAGGCTGAGATGAGGTTAGGATGAGGCCGAGATGAGGTCAGGATGAGGCTGAGATGAGGTCATGATTCTCTCCCCCGTGTTAGCCAGTCTAACCTGTCCCTTTAATAAGATGATGCTCCTTTCTTTATACTTGACCTCCATCCGACTTGATCTTAACCTCCCCTAACTTCATGGAAGTAAGTGAGTCTTCCATGGATGACGTGGCCACGATCTCCGCGTGAGGATGATTCGTTTCTCATAGTTGTTGTCTAGGACGGTTGACGTGGGTTTTCAGGATGTAGTGGATAGTTGAGCCTAGATCGGACACGTAGGTCGGATACGTAGGTTGTCCAGATGTCGGGTACGCTAGGGAGGTACAATAGTTGAAATAATTGATGATATATTTTTTTTAGTTTTAAACATCAATATATTCACTAGAAATTTTGGGAGACTTTAAACTAAACCATTTGAACAAATTTTGGGAGACTTTAAGCTCAACCATTTGAACGATTTTTAGGAGACTTTAATCTCAACCTTTTGAAACCATTTGAACAAATTTTGGGGGAATTTAAGCTCAACCATTTGAACGAATTTTGGGAAACTTTAAGCTTAACCATTTGATTGGATTTTGGAAGACTTTAAGCTCAACCATTTGATTGGATTTTGGGAGACTTTAAGCTCAACCATTTGAACGAATTTTATGAGACTTTAAGCTACCCTATTTGATCGGATTTTGGTAGACTTTAAGCTCAACCATTTGATCGGATTTTTGGAGACTTTAAGCTTAACCATTTGAACGGATTTTGGGAGATTTTAAGCTCAACCATTTGATAGGATTATGGAAAGTTCTAAGTTCGTGGTACATGTCCCCAATTTTCAACGTGTCTAATTCATAAGCTCCCTTTCACACAACACGACGTACCTCCTATATTCAGAATTTGCATCATCTGAGAAATTCTCCTTCAACCGTTCTACTGTAGGAGTACTTGATTCTTCCCTCTTGGTCATTCTTCAACTAGTGGTCGTTTTTCCTTTTTCTTATTTTTGTGGTACAGAAGAAATTTTACCCGCCCCACAGTGGACGCCCAAATGTTGTAGCCAAAAAGTACTAAGTCCAATTGGTCAGAAGCACTTAGTATGTTATGTCCTTCTCCCAACTCCAAATCCCCTTTTAATCATCATTTTCTAGCCCTCTCATCTTCCCCCTAGAAAATAGCCTCATTATTACCCTTTACTCCTCATTCCTCCAGCTCCTTAATGTCACATACCCTTGCTAAACATAAATTGCCTTAAACCTTCATTTGAAACTACCAACATTAATTTCCATTAATGAGATTAGCCTATTTCCTAATAGTTGGATAAATCGTCACTTATACAAGAACTTCTTTTTAATTTCAAATTTCATTATTACAAATGCAAGTAATTGACTATTTATAGCCAATGAAAATACTGATGCTATTGTCTATAGAATGAAATTCAAATTTGGCTTTTAAAGCACACAAGTCTAATGAGAAATTTTTCCAAAGAATTGGTGGGAATATTTGAAATTCAAATTTTGAAAAAAATATATTTATTGGCATAAAATCTAAAAGGTGTAATCTATGTTTGATCATGCTTTTCCATGTCTCCTTTGTTATGCTATGCTTACCCTAAATTAATGAAGTCCATAAATACCTAGACAATAGTATTTTAGGATTGATAGAGTGTTTAAAATAATGAAACTCAATTATTTTAATATTAAAAAGTTAAAGTATAAATAGAAGTTTTATAAACAAGTTTCATTATTTTATAATCACACCATCTCTAAAAAAACCCTTTTATAGAACTCTCTCTCTTCTCTCTAGAGTTTCTCATCTTGTGTTCATCTCTTTGAAGATCGAAGACCGTTAGGGTGATCCTTGTGGCGAGCTCTCCTCTTCTATCTGATTAGTTTCTTCAATTGAGTAAGTTGGTTTTTTGCTTTTTTTCCTTTGGTCAGTTGTTCTTATACATGTATATGAACAATTCTAGCTCGCATGCGGCTTCTAAGTTCTCCTTGTGATTCTCTACTAATCAATGGTTCTAACAGTATGTCCTGATCATGTTTGTGTTGTTCCTAGGTTGAGTTATTTGTTATGATAGATTAAAGGGGGATTTGATACTCCTTGATCCATTTGAGTTATCTTACAGGCATGGGAAGCTAATTACATTAGTTTTGAGCTATAGAAATACTAAAATAGTAATTGGTATGATTGTAGTGTGAATTTCCTTTGTGTTTGATCTGTAGAATGATACATGATTGTGTGAAGTTTTGAGCTTTAGGTTTGATGTTATTTACATAGAAATATTGGTTGAATTGGTATGGCATTTGAAATTAATTTGGCACTGATGATTGTTGTTAAGTTGAGTTTGGTATGTTTTTTAGCATATGTGATGGCTATTAGACTACTTAGATTGGATTAGGATAACATAATTTTGCAGATTCAGGTTCTGCAGAGTTATGCAAACTCGTAGGTCAAGTGGGTATTCTTTAGCGAATCAAAAGTTAAGGAGATACTGACTTGGTAGTCACTGAGCGAGAATACACTCGTTGAACGAATCTAAAGTCAAGGACTTTATGACTTGGTAGTCATTGTTCGAGTATATACTTGCTAAGCGAATACAAAGTCAGAGAGCTTATTGACTTTGTGGTCACTAGTCGAAAACACCCTCGTTGAGCAAATTTTGGAGGAATTTACCTTTGAGAGTTCTAGTGATTCACTCGCTAGGCGAGCCATCTGGTCGCTAGACGAGTGGTCATTTATGCACTTTTTGCCTAGTGAATGGATGGTTTCACTGAGTGAATGTATCATAGTCTAGTACTTATACTATGCTCAATTTTTACGTCTTGTGGCTAATGTGAATTATTACTTAGGAAATGGTTGGTTTATGGGATTAAATTGAGAATTGTTTATACTAATTCAAGAAGGACTAGTTGTGATTTATAGTAGTGTATGCATTAGTATATATATTTAGTTGGAAGTTATCTTGACGCTCTGATAACCATTCAATTCTAAAGTAGAGAAGGACGGGGTTGTGGTGAGAGGAGTAAAAGGTCCTAGTCTATGTGCTTTACCTTGGTCAAAGACATTAATGGACTAACCTTGTGTGTGGTAGGGTGAATTCCATTAGCAATGGCTCTACAGAGCAATATAGGCCACCACAAGTGCACAACTTGCCAGAATCCAATATCAATGCATGTATTTGGATAATTGAGTCATGTATGGGTCTTTGTATGGAAGAGGATAATATTCATTCATGATTGACTATGTATGATTAAATAATTGTATTATTTAAATGATTAAACTTTTTTTTTTACATTAGCTTATCATTTTCTCTGTGTTTTATCTTGTATTTTTATTATTCTTATTTGCAATAATCATCTGATTAGTGTGAGTAAATGAGGAGGTAAGAAGAGGATGTTGCAATTTAGTTTACTCCTTAAAACTCTTGTGTATATACATATTTTTTGAAAAACTTTAGTTCTTCAGCTTGGTCATATATAGATCTGTATTTTGGTGTATTTCAGTATATATCTTTGGTTTTGTTTAATAGTTTGTTTTTAACTATTAAATGAGATATTAGAGAGTCTTGAAGAATCTTCTTCAGATATACTTAAATTTGGATGCATTCGTCTTGCACCATTCCATATTTTCTTTTTTATGTTCTTACGTGTATATTTTATTTTAGTTATGTAAAAAACCATCTAATATTATTATATAATATTATCACACCTTAATGAAAATAATCTATAAACATTTTTATTATTTATACGGTCTTAGGAGATTATATATATAGTCATAGGAGATTACATGTTTAGAACATGTAGCCAAAACAATGATTTTTAAATTTTGTTTAACCCTCTCACAAGTAACCTATATAATTTTATATTATATCGGGTGTGAATGAATAAAAAAGGAATTCATAAAGTAAATTAGAAAGTAGGTAGCGAAGAAAATAGAATTTAATACTGATAAAACTATTTTATACACTTTACTTTTAAATAAAAAGGAAAAAAAAATCCTAAAGAATTGGAATGCATCGAAAGAGAAGATTCTTAAACGTCCCCCCACGCCTAAGCGGCCGGACCAGTTCCCAGCAACTCTCTCCGCCCTCGTCGTCGTGGTCCTTCGCTGGAATCCTAGGCGGAACCGGCGGCGGCGGACATTCTCTTCGATCCTGCCTCATCTTAATGTCACTCAGTTCCATTTGCAGCGGAAACTTCAGCGCCGTTCCGAACATCTCACTTTTGCGCTTCCGGGAACTCTCACTCCTTCGCCACCGTTTTTCCTTCCCGGAAGGTGACCGGAGCCACGTCACGATCCCGTTGGTCCGCCCCGAGGACTCGGACCTCGGCAGAACCCGGGCTTTGCTATCGCTTTGCGGTGTTGGACCGGGTTCGGTTCGTCGCATTATGACTTTGCCGCAGAAAACGACTTCATCGGCGACGCAACCGGAATAATCAGTTGCGGGAAATTCAAATTCAGAGCGTTGCATAACGGAAACAACAATTAAACGATCAGAAGAGAAAAAAAGTCTTCGGAAGAGTTGAGATTTGAAAATAACGGAAGTGAAACACTGATATTTAAATACATGGAGAGATGAACGAAAAGGGAAAAAAGACACAGGTTTTTCGGTACGAGGTTTGTTTCTAGAATGCATAGTGATGAAATGGACATTGACGCGGTCGTTGAAATGATCGTTTTTGTATCTTTTGTTGGGTCTTTCCTTCGCCACGTCAGCGTCTTCTAGATAAAGAGACTTAAAACACATTTATATGTTTTTAATAGTTTGTTTTTTCAAAAGAATATCTATTATTCACAGAAAATAATCTCACAGAATATAATCTCTGTTGGCATTGAAGTTTTACTTCCAGATTTATTCGATTATTTATTCAAGGTTGAAAAAGAAGAACAGGAACTAAAAAAATCGATTAGGTTGATGGATTTATTTATTTCATGGTACTTTAGTTATTCAATCTACAACTTTTTATTTTCGAAACTTCAAACTAACTACGATATAGTAGGATAAATTTACAGTAAATAAATGAATATAAATATTATTTTATAAGTTATTTTATATCATCAATTAATTTTAAATTATATATATATATATATTAACGTTAGAGATCATGTTGAAAATTTTATATTAATTATCAATCAAAAGTGTATAAATATATTTAAATATCATCTTATAATTTATGGTGATAGATTAAACTTATCAGTTTAATATTAAATTAGATACTTTATAAGGAGAAATAGTTGATCGAGATGTCATGTAATAATAAACTATGAAATTAAAGAAATATTGTATTAAGAAAGTATTAAATGGACATAAAAGCGGAGAAGACTGAAGGAAAGTAGAATAAAAAAGAAAAAAGAAAAATAGTTTGACTGACTAATCAAACTCCGATAAAACACAAGACAATTTTATAAGAATAAATTAGACATAACATTCATTTACTATAACTCAAATTGTTTTAAAACAACTCATGATATTTTTTGTAATTTTAAACAACAACATATCCACTAAAAAATATTACATGCTACCTGAAAGACCTAATGTATTTTCAAATGACTATTTAAGTAATTATATTTTCTTCTGGTTTGAGGAGACTAGAACCTTTTAACTTCAATTTTTGTGCATATAGTGGGAAGAGATTTGGTGATTATGGCGACGCGTGAGAAAAGTGCATGAAGAGAGAAAGGAAATTGGTACAAAAAGATAGGACACTCTAATAGTCTCTCTAGAAGGAAGGTTCACGTTAACTTGACTAGGTTTGTTGCTATTTTTATAAATTGTGTACAAATTCTATTAACGTTGGAATTCACCTTGAAACTTTAAACTACATTTTCGATAAATCAAATTAATTTTCCAATCGTCAATACAAAAAAAGTTGAAGGTTAATAGATATATTTTTAAAAAATATTAGTGAACGCATTTTATGTCACTACAATCTTTAAATCTCACTGCAATATTTAAATATTAATTATTAAAAAATTTTATGATAAAATTATAATTTTAAAAATAAACATAAATAATTTTAAAATTTTATTAGAAATCGTTTATTTATTTTTGTAAAAAAAATTATTATAAATAATCATTTAGTTTTAAAAAGGTTAAATTTTAAAACAGGTTAAATAAAAAACAGTTAAATTTAAAAAAGAAAAGTCACTTAAAGGTCAAATTGGTAAAGTGATTATTTTAAATTTAGAAATCGGTTATTCAAGAATAAAATTGAAGATAAATGTGTATATGAAAATGGTGAATTTCTTTTATATAATATATTAATGGAAATGTGTTATTGTATTTTTTTGGGTAATCAATTTAATTTTTAAAAAAGGAATTGAATTTATATAAATGTTGATTTAAGAGGATATAATGATAAAATAATTATTTTAATTAAAAAATAATTAAATTTAAATTAATGGTCTTTTAAAAGGTAAAAATAAAAATATAATTATTTTAGTTTAAAATAACAATTACCTAAACAATAACATTAGAAGAAAAAATGTATATACGAAAATGGAGAATCCCTATATATCAGTATAGATTATAGATTTATAAATTTGTCACTAAAAGTAATAAAAATAACATGTATTACTAAACTTATGAAAATAAAAGTGTATAAATGTTTTGATTATGAATTTTTAGTTAATGTGGTATTTGTTTATTATTTTACCCAAAATATTTTTTATAAATATAATTTTTTGTTGATTCTAGTCACTTATTTTATAAAGACATATGATGTGATACAACTTGATCAAGAATGAAAGTTTAAATTATTTATCACACCCTTCATATAAACTCCTTGACCATCTTGCATTAACTCAACAAAATCTCCAATATCATCATTACCCGCATGACTTAACTTTGGACTTATTTCCTTATCGTCCATCGTGTCATTGCTATATTAATGATACCCAAATGCATCATTAACCATGTCAAACATCAGATTATTAGCAGGATTTTATTTCATTATCTTCTTGCAGCATTACACGTGTTTCATCTGTCACATTTACTCCTCTTTTTTCACCATGTAGAAGCCACATTGTATATCCTTTTGGAGAAGGTTTAAGAATCAAGTGCTCATACACTACTTCACGATTCTACCGTTTGTTAAAGTTGCATTTTTGACATGGACATACTATTTTCCCCCTTACACCACTATTAGCAAATGCAAAGTCCAAAACTTTGTTTAAGCCATCCATATATTGAGGTGTGTTTCTTGGCATGTCTATCCAAGATTTATCCATTGGAAATAAGGTCTTTTCAGGCCAAAATAATGAATTCTCCTTTCCTATCTAAAGTAGAAATTGGTTGAACAAACCATATGTATATAGTAACTGGTTGAACAAGCCATATGTATATATAACAATAAATTGAAAAACAAAGAACAGAGAAAAAAATATTAAAATACAATGAATTAATGTGCCATAAGAGATAATTGTCTTGTAAGATAAATTCAATTATTGAAAGAAGATAATGTGTTTAATTTGAACTCCAAAGTGTTGATAATAGTGGAATACCAAAAAGTTTTAATCTAGAAGATATTATAAAGTTTGGCCCCATTTATTATATTATAAAATTTTATTAATAAGAAAAATCAAATATGAATTCATAAGCAATGGTTCAGAATTCATAGTTCTTAGGTATGAATGGTTATGTTGGAATAATTTTGAGATTAAATAATGGTGGACTCCACCATGCGAGTTTTGAAACAATATCTTAGTTAATGCATAGTAACATCTTACCTTTATATATATATATATATATATATATATATATATATATATATATATATATATATATATATATATTTTTTTTTTTTTTTTTTTTTTTTTTTTTTAATTCCTATTTTTTTATAATTCATAATTAAGAATGTTTCCTTCTCTAGATAATGAAGAAGCTTAATAATCATGAAAACAAGGATACACTTGAGAAGCATATGGTCTCTATTCATTCAGTGACCACTATTATTTTAGAAAAGAACTTCAGATATTGAATCTTCTAACAAGGTTAAAAGCTTTTTGATATTCTATCAGTTTTTAGCCAGTGAAGTTATTAATTATAAATAAAGTTGTTTTTAACATTCCTATCTCACAAGTGTATCTTTCTACTTGAAAATTTCGTTAGAGTAGATGGCAAGGCTTTGGGTTGGCAAAAGAAGATGAAATATCTTCTCTTCATTCTTGCAGCTCAATTCTTCTAGATGATAAATGAGGTGATCTATTTTTATGATTGGTTTCAGTTTGGTAAAACTATTCTTGAAACATTTATTTTCACTCCCCATCCCTAATTATTCTATTTAATTTGTTCATTGTTTCTTTATGCAAGAGCTTACAATGATATCATGCATTTGTAGATATTTAGTATGATGGATATGAATGAGATTATGCAATTTTAACTAGTGACATTTGCGAGCATTGGAAATTGTAACCCAAGGAAGTATCCAAGTGATGATATTATAGTACATTTTTTCAATATTAAAGATCAACAGAAAGATATATTATACTATACTATCTCATCATTATATTGTTAGATATTTATTCTGTTTAATTTAAATTGCTGATTTATTAAATAAGAGGTGAGTTACTGACCGGATATTTAGGAATAGAGCTAATTTTTAGCTCTCATTAGTTTTGCAGTTACTTCAACTCACGTTTCCTGCGTGAAATCAGTGGGTGGGTTATTTTTTCTGTTTCTATGTCATTATAAATCTGTATTATTGTTTATATTTGAATAACAGAATACAGAGATCATTTTTTCAAAAAGCTGTTACCTGT